>Ga0310690_10006588_pt1 | contig 15206 bp, 10 predicted proteins | sample AusTroGonzalo_MG_2_FD_207661 | JGI IMG/M metagenome (GOLD analysis project Ga0310690, IMG submission 207661) | Bovine rumen microbial communities from tropical cattle in Woodstock, Queensland, Australia - Gonzalo_04 (v2) (version 2) | ecosystem: Host-associated > Mammals > Digestive system >...
TGAAGTCCGCTGGCCGAACTCTCTTCCGGACGCGTACAGGCGTCGTCGAAGTACGCGCACGAACAGCAACCAGAGAGCCCCAGCAGGCCAATCGCAACAAAAGTCAGACGCATCATCATAGAAATGACCTCTGTTCGCAACCACCTTCACGGTGCAACGGCGTTGATTGCGCTACCAAGACATTTGACCCATTCGTCAAGGCGCTCGCGCGTATCGCATTCGACGAGAAGGCGGAGATACGGTTCGGTGTTGGACTTGCGGACGGAGATCCAGCCGTCGCGGTATTCAAGGCGACAGCCGTCGATCTCGCTTCGCCCCGTTTCCTCGCCAAGCGTCTTGGCGACGGCGAGCACGCGCGCAATGGCGGCTTCCTTGTCCGCGACCTTGAAATTGACTTCGCCGGAGTTGGCGTAGCGCGAGACTATCGGCTTCATCATCTCGGAGAACGTCTTCCCCGCCGTCTTTGCCTTGGCGATCTCGCCGAGGATGCGCGTCGCCGCGAGAAGACCAGAGTCACACCCGAAGAACTCAGAGAAGTAGTAATGCCCTGCAAGCTCGCCACCGCAAAGAGCGCCAATCTTGCGAAGGATCGGCTTCGCGAAGGCGTGGCCAACAGGAACCATCACCGGCTCGAAGCCGTCCTCGCGCAGCGTCTCTATCGCGCCGCGCGATGTCCTTACATCATGAATTATCTTGGCCTTCCCCAACTCTTCACTCTTAACTCTTAACTCTTCACTTCCCATCGTGGCTCTCGCCACAATTGGAATCAAGTAGTCGGGCTGGACGAATTCGCCGCGCTCGTCGACGAACATCGCGCGGTCTGCGTCGCCGTCGAAGATCACGCCGCAGTCAAGCCCCTTCTCGCGCACTGCTTTGGCGATCTGCTCTCGCGCCTCGGCCTTGAGCGGATTAGGCGAGTGGGCCGGGAAAGCTCCGTCGGGCGCGTCGTTGAGCAGCACCGCGTTCGGGAACATCTCGCGCGCAAAAAGCGAGGACATTCCGTTCGAGCAGTCTACGGCGAACCTAAGCCCCGAAAGCGCGGCGAGGTTGACGCGGCCTTGCTGCCAGGCGATGTAGCGAGACAGCGAGTCGGCCATCTTGGACGCGCGACCTGCGGCATGCGGCGCGGCGTTCCCGTCGCTTGCCGCGCGGCTCTCGCCAACGAGCCGCTCGACTTCGTCAAGACCGTTCGCGTATCCGACGGGGAGCGCAGTCGCCTTTGACACTTTGAGGCCGTTGTCCGTCGGCGGATTGTGCGACGCGGTGATCATCACGCTGCCGTCGAAGCCGTCTGCTGCGGTGAAGTAGTAGACCATCGGCGTCGTGCAAAGCCCAAGGTCGCTCACTTCCGCGCCCGCCTCGGAGAGCCCCTTCACAAGCGCGTCGTGAACTGCGTCGCTCGTTGTGCGGCAGTCGCGCCCGACGAGCCAGCGCCTTCCCTTGACTACCTTCGGGAGGGCGCGCCCGACTTTATATACCGTGTCGAGATCGAAGTCGACCCCGAATGTGCCGCGCATGTCGTACGCCTTGAAGAATCCCATGACCGCACCTCAGAATTTAAGCGATTTGCCGTCCTTCGCCAGCTTTGCCTTCATTCGCGGACGGGTCTTGCCAGCAAGCATCATGTCCGCGAGCGGGTCTTCGACGAACTCTTGCACGACGCGCCTGAGCGGTCTGGCGCCGAGGGCGCTGTCGTATCCCTTCTCCACGAGGAAGTCCACCGCCTTCTTGTCCAGCGTCAGCGAGACGTGCGCGGCCTTCAGCCGCTCCTGCAGCTTCTCCACCTCAAGCTCGAGTATCTTGGCCATGTCGGTTTTCTCGAGTTTCCTGAACACGACAGTTTCGTCAAAGCGGTTCAGTAGCTCCGGCCTGAAAGCTCTCTTGGCTTCCGAGAGAAGCTTCTCCTTCAGGACGTCGTAGCTGGTCTCGCTCGTCTCGACGGCAAAGCCGAGCGTGTGGCCTTCGCGCGCAAAGTCAAATCCGAGGTTCGCAGTGCAGATGACTATGGTGTTCCGGAAGTCTATGACGCGCCCCTGTCCGTCCGTAAGCCTGCCGTCGTCGAGTATCTGCAGCAGCATGTTGCACACATCGGAGTTCGCCTTCTCGAATTCGTCGAAGAGTATGACGGAGTAGGGGCGCCGCCTGACCTTCTCGGTGAGCTGCCCGCCCTCATCATATCCTACGTATCCGGGCGGCGCGCCGACGAGGCGCGACGACGAGTACTTCTCCTGGTACTCGCTCATGTCGAGCGTGATCAGCGCTTTGTCGTCGCCGTATACGCGCTCTGCCAGCATCTTTGCGAGATGCGTCTTGCCGACTCCTGTCGGGCCGAGGAACAGGAAGCTCCCTATCGGGCGCTTCGGGTCCGCGACAAATGCGCGGCTGCGCCTGAGGGCCCGCGCGATCGCCTTTATCGCAGGCTCCTGCCCGATCACGACCCGTCCAAGCTCCCGCTCCATGCCGAGGAGCTTCTCGGCTGTCGCGGCGTTCATCTTCTCGACCGGCACTCCGCTCATCGACGAGACGGTCTCCGCGACGTCGGTCTCCGAAACGTCGATGACGACCTCGGTGTGGGTCTCCTTCCATTTCTTCAGCTCTTCCGAGAACTCGGCGGAGGCCGTCCTTATGGCCTCGCGGTACTGCGCGGCGGAGTCGAAGTCGCCGCGCCCGACCGCTTCGTCCTTCTTCCCGCGCAGGACGTCGATGGCCTCCTGGCGAGACGTGAGCGACTTCGGCCTCGCGCTGGCACCCATCCTCAGCCTGGCGCCCGTTTCGTCCATGGCGTCTATCGCCTTGTCCGGAAGCTGGCGTGACGGGAGGTACCGCGCGGTCAGCTCCACGGCCGCCTTAAGCGCCGCCTCGCCGAACTTCACGGAATGGTGCTCCTCGTACTTCGGGGCGATTCCTCGGAGAATCTCAACAGCTTCCGCGACCGTCGGCTCGTCCACCTGCACGCTCTGGAACCTGCGCTCCAGCGCCGCGTCCTTCTCGATGGACTTGTGGTACTCCTTCAGCGTAGTAGCACCGACACACTGCAGTTCGCCGCGCGCCAGGGCGGGCTTCAGGATGTTCGCGGCGTCCATCGCGCCCTCCGCGCCGCCAGCGCCGACCATGGTGTGTATCTCGTCGAGGAAGAGTATCACGTTTCCGCTTCTCTTCGTCTCGTCGATGATCTTCTTGAGCCTTTCCTCGAACTGCCCTCGGTACTGCGTGCCGGCGACGACCCTCGCCATGTCCAGCGCCACCACCCGCTTCGACAGCATCTTCTCCGGGACCTCGCCTCGGTGTATCGCCTGCGCCAGTCCCTCGACCACCGCCGTCTTGCCGACGCCGGCCTCGCCTATTAGGACGGCGTTGTTCTTCGTGCGGCGCGAAAGTATCTGCACAACGCGCTTTAACTCCTTGGTCCTTCCGACGACTGGATCAAGCTTACCCTGCCGCGCGAGGTCGGTGAGATCGCGTCCGAAGGTGTTCACCGTCGGCGTCTTGGCGTTCTTGCCGTTCTCGCCCTTCTTCGCAGTGTCGCCCGGCTCGCCTTCGTCTTCCCCGCCCTCCTCCGGCTTGCCGCCGGACTCGCCCTGCGTACCCTGCCCCTGAGTGCCGGCGGCAAGGAACTTCTCGGCCGTCACCCCGACGTTGAACAGCAGCTGCGCCGCAGCGTTCTCGCCCTCGCGCAGCATCGCCGTCACGAGATGCACGGTGTCTACGACGTTCCCCTTGCCTGCGGTCATCTCGGCGATCTCCAGGACCTTGCGCGTGCGGGAGGTCAGGGGAAGCGGCCCGCGCTGCATGACGCCCTCGGAATTCCCGGATATCATCGTACGCATCGACTCGGCTAGCTCGGAAAGGCTGAGCCCCAGCCCCTCCAGCCGCCTGCACGCCTGGCACTTGGGTATCGCCAGCAGCGAGAGGAATATGTGCTCCGACCCGACATGGTCGTGGCCGAGCTGCCTTGCGCAGCTCTGCGACGCGTTCAATGCATCAACCGCATTCTTGGAAAACACCGTGCTCACAGAAACATCTCCTCCGCCCGTTCATTCAGAACCACGTCCTCGAAGCGCCTGTTCATCTCGTCGGCTCGCTCCGCATCCACCCTGTCCCTCTCCTGTACGTCCATTCCGTCCTCCTTAGAGGAAAGATCTGCTGACAAGGCCAACTTCTCGATCTGCTTCAGCCCTATTCCTTCCAAAAGTCCTTTGGTCGCCGCAAGTCTAAGCGGCGAGAGCAAGTCGAACAACTCGCCCGGAGACAACAGACGACAGTTCTTGAGAACCGCAAGGGCGCGGCAGAGCGCGTCGCCGAAGACCCTCGGCATCTCCTCAACTAGCCTGTCGCGCGCGTTGCGCTCCTGTTCGACAAGATCCCTCGCCACGCGCTCGGCCTTGTCCTCGTCACCTTTGGCGTGAAGAAGCGAATACGCGTGACCGGCGTCGCGTACGCCATCCGCCGTCCAGCCGGAAAGCTCCATGCCGATGGCATGCATCGCCCTGCGCACGGCGTCGATCTCGCCAATGAGGAACAGCCCCTCAAGGTGGAGCGCACCTCGAATGCAGTAGTGCGTCGCGACGCCGTCGCAACTGAATGGCTGCAGCTTGCGCTCCTTCGGCTTCTGCGCGTTCGCTGAGCGCACAGACTCCAAACCGGACACCACGTCGTCCAGTGCGCTCATCACGGCGTTCATTATCGAGGCCTGCACTTCGCCGAGTCCGGCCGGTTCGCCATCCGGGCCGTCGATTACAGGCGCCGCGCCCTTGCGGGTGCGCTGGCTTTTCTTCTGGCGCCGCAGCCTCTCGCCCTTTGCGCACTCGCGGCAGACGTATAGTTCGTCTTCCACGCCGTCCTTGACGGTCTGTATAGCGGTCTCCGCCTCTTTCTTATGGCACAATTCGCACTTCATTTTCGTATATTATATCAAATCGCGGTGGAGTCTGCCGCACTTCGCAACGGGGGAATATAGGTGGTGGACCGGGCGGGACTTGAACCCACGACCAGGAGATTATGAGTCACCTGCTCTGACCGACTGAGCTACCGGTCCAAAACCGAGAGATAGTTTATCAAATTCAGCGTGGCTGTGCAAGTGGGGTGTCTGAGAGGCGGACGCTTAGGCTAACTTTGCGCACGCATACCGGTCGTGGCCGGCGAAGTCCTTCTCCACGCGCACATCCGAAAATCCGTAGTCGAGCATCAGCCTGCGCATGGCTTCGCCCTGGTCTTCGCCTATCTCAAAGAACACTGCGCCGCCAGGCTTGAGAAGGTTCAGGGCGTCGGACAGATACCGGTCATAGAAGTCCAGCCCGTCGACGCCCCCGTCAAGGGCGATTCTCGGTTCGAAGTCCCTGACACGGGGGTCGAGCGTCTCGCAGACGGCTCGCGCGACATACGGCGGATTCGACACTATCGCGTCCACGGACTCCGGCTCGTCGAAATCGTCCAGCCCGTCCATCACGGCAAACGCCACGCGCCCCTCCAGTCCAGTCCGCGCCGCGTTCTCCTTGGCGAGCGAAATCGCCTCCTCGCTGACGTCCGTCCCGAGAAAAGCCGCCGTGCCGTCGTATTCCTTCGCAAGGGAAAGCGCTATTGCGCCCGTCCCGGTCCCGACGTCTACGACAAGCTTCGGCGCGGACGGATCCGACTCGGCAAGCCACGAAAGAACCCTAGTCACCAGCTCCTCGGTCTCGGGACGCGGGATGAGCGCCCGTCTGTCGCAGGCAAGAGTGAGCGAACGGAAGTCCCATTCTCCGAGGACGTACTGCAGCGGTTCACCTGCGACGAGGCGACGCATCCCGCGCCGCATGGCCTCAAGGTGCCTCTCCGTCGGTTCAGCGCCGAAGTGCGCGGCAAGCAATCCCCTGCCGCATCCGAGAAGACGCGCCGCAAGAAGCTCTGCGGCGACCTGCGGATCAGGTACGCCCTTCGCGCCCAGATACGAGGCAGCCTTCGCCGTCGTCTCCCGCCAGGTCATCGACCGCGCTCAGAACGGCATGTCGTCCAGATCGCCGACGTCGGCGACGTCCTCCGGCACGGCAGGCGCCGGAACAGGCTCCGTGGAGGTTCCGTCCGAATTGAGAACCTCCAGCTTGAGACCGGTGAGATCGGTGAAATACTTGACCTGCCCCTGCGGATTCGTCCATTCGCGCCCGTCGATTGCAAAGCGGATTTTCGCGCGCTGCCCGTCCTTCACTCCGTCCAGCAGGCTCGTGTTGTCTTTCTTGAACGTGAACGCGATGTGGTTGGGCCACTTGGACTCCTGCCCTACGTCGTCCGTCATGACTATGTCGCGCTTGGTGAACCCGCTCGCGAACGTCTGCATCGGAAGAATCTTCTCCACGACGCCTGTGTACTCGTATATCGCCGCCATCTCTCTGTTTGCTCCTTGTGTCTTGAAACTTTTCGGATATTATACCAAATCCCGTCGCCGCGCGCCGGTCATCCTATCAGGGAAAGAAACTCCTGACGGACCTTTTCGTCCGACCTGAAGGACCCCAGCACGGCGGAAGTCGTCATCTCGGAGTTCTGCTTCTCGACGCCGCGCATCATCATGCACAGGTGCTTCGCCTTGATCACCACGCCCACGCCCTCCGCGTCCGCCTCGGCCATTACCGCATTCGCAATCTCCTCCGTCATGCGCTCCTGTATCTGGAGCCGCCGTGCGAACATGTCAACTATCCTCGCGAGCTTCGACACGCCGAGAACCTTCCCACGCGAAATGTACCCTATCGCGCACTTCCCGTAGAACGGAAGCATGTGGTGTTCGCACATGGAATACAGCTCTATGTCCTTGAGTATCACCATGTGGTTCGTGCCGCTGGCAAAGTACGCGCCGTTCACGACCGCCTTGACGTTCTGACGGTATCCGCGCGTCAAGAACATCAGCGACCTTGCCACCCTTTCAGGCGTCTTCCTGAGCCCCTCGCGCCCGGGGTCCTCCCCGAGTTCGACGAGCAGTTCGCGCACAAGGCCCGCGATCTTCTTCTGGTTCGGCTCTTTTGGCTTCTTCATGGGCGGATATTATATCATATTTTCGAAGCACACCCGCCCATGAGTCCGCGCCGAGGCACGGGCCGCCGCCCCTCAGCAGCGGCTCTTTGCGAACGCCTCTATTGCGAAGTCGATGTCCTCCGGCGCGTGCGCCGCAGACATCTGCGTGCGGATTCTCGCCTTACCCATAGGAACGACGGGATAGAAGAAGCCCGTGGCGTAGACTCCGTTCCTGTACAGATTCTCGCTCATCCGCACCGCAACCGCAGCGTCGCCGAGCATTACCGGGACGATTGGATGGTGTCCGGGGACGAGGTCGAATCCAAGGGCCGTCATGCCCTCGCGGAAGCGCTTCGCGTTGGCGTTCAGCCTCGCCCTGAGCTCAGGACGCGTCTTCACGAGCTCTATCGCCTTTATCGAGGCCGCCGCGACCGGAGGCGGCACCGCGTTCGAGAAGAGATACGGCCTCGCCTTCTGGCGCAGGATGTCCACAATCTCCTGGCGCGCGGCTATGTATCCGCCCGAAGCGCCGCCGAGCGCTTTGCCGAACGTACCGGAGATGATGTCGACGCGCCCTACGCATCCGCAGTCCTCGACCGAGCCAGCGCCGGTCTCGCCCAGCACTCCGACGGCATGGGAGTCGTCTACCATCACAAGCGCCCCGTACTTGTCAGCCAAGTCGCATATCTCTTTAAGCGGCGCGATGATTCCGTCCATCGAGAACACACCGTCGGTTACAATGAGCTTGAACCTCGCCCCGGCTTCGTCCGCCGCCTGGAGCTGCTTCTCGAGGTCTGCTGTGTCGCCGTTGGCGTAGCGGAAGCGCTTGGCCTTGCAAAGCCTCACGCCGTCGATGATGGACGCGTGGTTGAGGGCGTCCGAGATTATCGCGTCCTCCGGCCCGAGAAGCGCCTCGAAGACTCCGCCGTTCGCGTCGAAGCACGAGCCGAAGAGGATGCAGTCGTCGGTTTTCGTGAAGTCCGCAACGGTGCGCTCAAGTTCGCGGTGCAGACTGTCCGTGCCGCAGATGAAGCGCACCGACCCCATTCCGTAGCCGTACTTCGCCGTCGCTTCACGCGAAGCCTCGATGATCTCGGGATGGTTTGCGAGCCCGAGGTAGTTGTTCGCGCACATGTTCAGGAGCTTTGTGCCGTTGTCGAGGACGACCCTCGCGCCCTGCGGCGTCGCTATGACCTTCTCGTTCTTGTAAAGGCTTTTCGCCTTGAGGTCGGCTATGGTCTCCTGAAGATAGGTCTGGAACTTTCCGTACATTTTCTCTCTCCTTTATTATTCCCAGTCGAGTATCACCTTGCCGGACTTGCCGGACATCATGGCCTCGAACCCTTTTTCGTAGTCGGTGTACTTGAATCGGTGGGTTATGACGGGGCTTATGTCGAGTCCGCCCTGTATCATCGCGCCCATCTTGTACCATGTCTCGAACATCTCGCGTCCGTATATGCCCTTGATCCTGAGGCCCTTCCAGACAATGTGGTTCCAGTTGACCTTCGTGTCGGGGCCGTGAATGCCAAGAAGCGCAATGCGTCCGCCCGTGTTCATGTTCTCGATCATCTGGTTGAGGCAGGGCGCGGCGCCGGACATCTCAAGGCCGACATCGAAGCCCTCCACCATCCCAAGCGACTTCATCACGTCTTCAAGGCTCTCGTCCTTCGCATTCACCGTGCGCGTTGCGCCGAGGCGCCGGGCGAGGTTGAGCCGGTAGTCGTTCACGTCCACGACGACGACGTTCCGCGCGCCGACGAACTTGGAGATGCCGGCCGCCATGATGCCGATCGGGCCCGCTCCGGTGATGAGGACGTCCTCGCCCACCATGTTGAAGCTAAGCGCCGTGTGCGTCGCATTGCCGAACGGGTCGAATATGGAGTACAGCTCGTCGTCAATCGACGGATCGCAGTGCCACACGTTCGTCTCCGGAATGCACAGGTACTCGGCGAACGCACCGTCGCGGTTGACGCCCACGCCCTTCGTCTCCCGGCAGAGATGACGCTGGCCCGCCCGACAGTTGCGGCAGTGGCCGCAGACTATGTGCCCCTCGCCGGAGACCCGTTCGCCCACCTTGACGCTCTTTACGTTCGAACCGACGTCCACGACTTCGCCGACGTATTCGTGGCCGATTGTGAGCGGCGGACGGATTTCCTCCTGCGCCCAGGAGTTCCACTCGTATATGTGCACGTCGGTGCCGCAGATAGCGGTTTTCCGTATCTTGATAAGCACATCGTTGATGCCCATTTCGGGCATCGGCTTGTCGACCAACTCCACGCCTTTCTGCGGCGCAACCTTTGCTATTGCCTTCATTTGCGTTCTCCCCCGCAATTTTTTTCAGTAAATTATACTAAACCGTCCGCCGTCGTGTCAATCGGCTACCGCAGATGTATTACAAGCGGAGGCGGGGGCGCGGTCGTGAATTCGCCCGTGAAGTCGCCCGCAAGGTCGGCGCCGACGAACACCAGACGCGACAGCGTCCTGACGGAGCCCTTGGCCGGAAACTTCCTGCGTCCGGACGCATCCGACAGCGCCACGCCGTTCAATGCATACGACACGGCTCCGCCCGAAACCCATATCTTCAGCACGACCTCGTCGTCCTCGGAGACCTCCACCCCTCCAAGCCTGACCCAGCCTTCGCTGCAGTATCCGTAGGGAACCGGTCTCCCGTTGTCGGACAGGAACACGAAGCTCGCCTTGCCGCCCTCCGGGTGCGGAATCTCCGACAGCATTCCAACCCGCATCTGCACCTCCACTTCGCCTGCGCACCCCTTCGGCACGCCTCTGTCCAGCGCAAAGGCGTCCACCGGCATTCCCGCCTCCTCCGTCCTGTCCAGCCAGTGCCCTCCGAGTGTCGCGCCGCTCTGCTCTCTGTACGCGAACCACCAGTCGTCAGGCACGATGTCCACCCCGTCCTCCAGACGCACGGTGCAAATGTAGTTTGCCTTTGCGCCCGCATTGTAGCATCCAGCGTTTGCAAAGCGCACGGCTCTGCGCGGCGTTCCTGTTCCACTCTCGTCGAAAAGCGGAACCCGAACCCTCAGATACACACTGCAGTCACCGAGCGCAATTCCCTCCGGGTACGCGAATCCGAGCGCAAGCGTCGTCTTTTCGCCTCCGCGAAGTCCACGCAGAGAGCCGTCGCACCGAACGGCGGACACCCAGCCTTGGGCGTCTGCGAGCAATACCTCCAGTTCGTCGTCGAAGAGGAGCTGCCCGAATCCCGTGTTCTCCACCTCGACGGACAGAACCGCGCTGTTTGGTCCGCCCGTGAAGTTCACGCCGCGCACGACGTAGCGGTAGCCCATGTGGTCCTCGCAGAACTTGCGCAGGTCCACTCCCTCGTACTCGGACAGATCGGGCATCCCGTCAAACGCCCAGGCAGAGGCGGAGAATAGCGTGTTCGTCAGCTTCTGGACGATGGTCATGTCGTAGGCGCGTATCGTCCTGAGGTACGAAAGATGCGTGTCGTACCACTCGGCGACGATGTTGAAGCGCGACGGATTGAGAAGATGCACGTTAGAATCGAAATAGCTGGACGTAATGCCGGCAAATTCCCCACCGTATGGGACGGCTTGTCCCTTGAGGAAAGTTCTGCCTTCGCTTCGGCTCCAGCTCGTCGTGCCTCCTCCTCCGCCCCACGTGCCATAGTCGTAGTCCGTGCCGAGATATCCGTCGTTGTAGAACCCCATGCGTGAACGGAGAGTCTGGTCCATCGCGTCCATTCCTCCGCCTATGAAAGCAGGCGTCGTCGTATCGAGATACTTCATCCAGACGGGCGGCGACCGAACGAGAAGCGCCATGTCCGAGGGAAGGTTCTCCAACCACGCGCCGACAACCCGGTTCTGGTATTCCTTTGCAGTGTACCTTGACGTATGCATTTCGCCGTACGCACCGATTATGCCGCATTCTACGGCAGGAACGACATCGCGGAACTGCGAGATTACGCGTCCAAGCTGACGGATGTGACCGATGATCGTCTCGAAGTCGTCAGGCTCCGCACCACCCCATCCGTCCCATGTGTAGGCGAAGCGCGGAATGCAGGTTCCTCCGTTTCTACGGCACTTGAGGAAGGAGTTTGATACAGACAAAAGAGCCTTTTCGGTAAGCGGAATGTCTGCGCCTCCAACGAAGTTCGTTATATGCGCATAGTGATTCGTCTGAACCGTGTACGTGTCGCCATAGACATATCCCTTGGCGAACTTGTGCATGCTCCAAAGCTTTGTGCAGTTGGCGCGATCGCTGCAGAGGTTTTGCCCGGCAGTCGACATGTCGGGCGTAAGATTCGCCCATCCGCCTCCGGCATATCCACAGCCAGGATTGTCGAACAACTCCGCTCCGTCGGCAAAGGAAACAGTCGCTTCAAGCGTTGCAGCCTGAAGCGCCGTCGCCATGGACAAAACAACGGCGAGGGAAGCACACGAGGCGACAACCCTCACCAATCTCCGCATCATCCACCTCTCTGCGGACGCTTATCTCAAGATGATCTGAAGTCCCTGCATATACTTGGCAGTGACTTCGTAGTAGCCGTCATCGTCGGCAGTTTCACCAACCTTTGCGACGAAGCCCTTGTCGATCTTCGGCAGGGAAGTCCTATTCTTGACCTTGCCAAGGATGAAGAGATCGCCTGGCACAAGCGACTCTCCGACGACATCAAGGGACAGCTTTGCCGATCCAGTGTAGTTATCGACGATAAGCGTGTCGTTCGCAACGATTGCGCCACCGCTCTTCCAAACGCGGATCGGGAAGTTGGCAGCGAGGTCGAGCGTACCAAACGTCGCCGTCGCCGCGCTTTCGCTGTCCGTCAGGTTGACGAGCGCCACATTACCAGCGACGACCGTGCCAGCCCAATTCGCCCCGGACGCAAAGTAGAGCGCCGTCTCGGCATCGCCATCGACCTTGTCGACGCGAATCGACCCAGTTGCCGTGCTTGCGCCGTTGACCATCGTCACGGTGAACGGATACGCCGGAACACCGTTGGTGATGACAACATCGCCAGTTCCATTGAACGGCACATTCGCCATCTTCGTATATCGATCCCAATCGGTGTTGCCTGTTCCAATGTTGAGAGATGCTATGGTGAGGTCGCCGTCAAGACGCGCCGAGCCAAAACCGCGCAGGAGGTCGGTGCGGGCACGCGTGCCGTAGATTTTGCCAACGCCAAGGATGCCGCCGTCCGAAACGAACACGCCGCGACCCCATCCCGACGAGTTGTAGCTGACTGTGTAGACACCGCCGTCACGTACAGTGACCGTATCGACGGCGGACTGACTGTCGATGGCAAACGAACCATCGTTTGTCGTAAAGTCGATGCGGCACCCATCTCCCACAGAGACCGTGGCAGAATCCTGAAGGGCCTGCGAGAAATAATGACCAAGGCAGCCGTCGGCGCGACGAATACGCGCCCCGTTAACAAGCGTCAAGTGTGCTGCACCCGATGCATAGAAGTATGCGGAGCAGTCGAGGTGCGTCCCGTCAACCAGCACATCAAACGACACGCTCGTAGGGTTGTTGCGGCCAAACTCCCAATTGCCGAAGTCGGCCCAACTCTTGACGGAGCGCCGCGAATTGCACAGCGTGATGACTCCGACAGGAATGACGGTTCCGCCGGAAGCTGGACAAACTATCGAAACAGAGCCCCTGCTGGCACTTTGGTTAGAGTGGAAATCAAAGACACCTCCGTCGGCAGTGAAGGCAAAATAACTGATCTCGCCAACTTCCGCGTATCCGAAAACAGGCGAAGTGTCATCATCGGACGATTTCGTAACAGTGCCATAGAGCCGGAAATCGACATTCTTGAACTTCATGCCAGAAGCGACCGAGACTGTGGCATTCGTTGCAACGGTCAGCACCGGAAGCGTTGCATGCTCATTGACGACAGCAGGCGTGCAAGAAAGGCCGTTCGTGATAAAGGTCGTACCGGCGTCAATCTCAAGTGCCGCGTTTTTGTTGAGGACAATATGCGGCAGATCGGCATTGGCGGAAATCTTCAAAGTCGCGCCGTTCTTGACCTCGATGGACGCCCACGCGGGAATCTCGCCTGACGTGAAGTCAGCGACAACGCCATCGCCGTCGATTGCAACCTCCGCACCAGCTGGCGGAAGGCTTCCCGTATTCCAGCTAGACAGGTCGGACAGGAGATCGCCAGACGCATTGAACACGTAGTCGGAGACGGCTTCGAGTGACAACGCATCTCCGCTGACAGCAAGCTGGAAGCCCTGCGGCACCGAGCCTGCGAGATCTGTCCGCACTTTGTCGAAGACATCCGGATCGGCACTGTACAAGATCACCGTCCCCTGGGCTACAGCAGAGAGGTCGGCGACGAACGTCGCGCCGGACAGCGCAGCGGGAAGCGAATCCACGCGCGCGCCCATCGCGATCAGCGAAATCGAAGCTGTCGCGCCTGAACCGAGCGCAACGTTCGAGAGATCGTATGAAGACGCAGAGGCAAGGCCTAGCGCACCTTCCGACAGCACTATGGATGCTTCCGTCGGAGCGAACGCAAACGTACCAGCGCCAGTCTTTGTGATGACTGCAGAGTAGTCAGCCACGAGATCAAGCGCGGAGAACGTCTTGCCCGATGCAACATCAAGAGTAACCGAGGACGAGGCCGGCACCGTCAGCGCTATGTTCGCCGCAAACATGCTGTCGTCCGTAATTGCAAGCGTCCCTGCATTCCACGTATATGTCCAAGGGGAAACGGAAGTAAAACCACCGCCAAAAGTGATTTCACCACCGTTCTGTATTATCTGCATCGTGGAATTGTTTCCACCAGTTACATTGAGTCCATTCGGGAAATCGAGCGATGCGCCATTCGCAACCGTAAAGCGGTCATACTGACCGGAAAAGTTGGACGCCGAATAACTCGTCGGAGCAAAAACCAATTTACCGCCATTGTCAATCACGTACCGGATATGCCGCGACGTAACAGCGCCTCTGACTTCAGTCGTACCACCGCTATGGACGTTCATCTGCGCGGCACCGCCATCCCAATACGCGCAGTTGTACGTTGAACCCTGCGGAAACACCAATTTCACGCCATCATAAACATGGAAATACTGATAACCTCCGCCGCCGATATTCCCAGTAATTGTGAATGTCACGGTGTCGGACACAGCGCTCGGAGATTTGTAAAGGTATGGTGCCTGATAATTCTGCGTTATATTCGCAATGGTATAGTCGTCGTCAAGGTCGAGATAGGCATTGTACAGTTGACTCGCCGTACCAAAACGTATCGTATCTCCTGACTGCGGATATGTTTCAGCCGCCTCGCCTCCCACAGTCCAGTTGCTTGAATCAGAAAAACTGACATGGCTACTACTGGAACCACGATCAACTATATCATATACATCGCCGTTCGCACATGTCGCTGCGCCGGTCAAGAACGCCAACATGAAGAGGTATGCTGCCGACTTCGCGCCTGCACCTCGACAGAGGCGAGAAAGTGAATTTGACTTTTGCTTCGCTGTTGATTCAATTGTTGAATTCATATGCGTAGACCTCGTTATTATGTTTCCCCTAAAGTACGCCCACCTATGGACACACTCCAAGTTTGTCGATATTATACCATGTTCCGACGGCTCGCGCAAGTGCGCGTCGAATCTGGAATATCCCCACCTTTGGGAAATACTGTCGAGCCCATGGAGAGCCTCGCGCGGTTTCGCGGGCTTCGAAGGGCTTGCCGCCGAGATTCTCGCCGTTGCCGACGCGGAATCACCCCGTCAGGAGCTCGAACTCCATCTGCAAGTCACCGCATTCCTCGCGCGGACAGTTCCAGCCACGCCACCTGCCGTGCCGCACGAAGAGCCACCTGAGGCCGTCCGCTATTGCGTAGTAGAAGAACTCCGGAACCTCGAACATCTTGCGCGACACCTTGGCGACGTGCTTGGCGAGCGCGTCCAGCTTGACCTTCTTTCCAAGCCACGCGGCCGCGAAGTACGCAACCGCCACCACGAGCGCGGCCATGTTCTTCAGCCGCTGGTAGTCGAGGAGCCTCATGTGCTCGAGCCTGTAGGACTGCTTTATGAACCGTATCGTGTCCTCCACGCGCCAGCGGGTCAGATAGCCCTGCACGACCTCCCAAAGCGCCTTTCTCGTGCGCACCGCGTTCAGCGTCGTCAGCAGCATCATCGGCTTCTCGCCTCCAGGCCACTTCACGACGACGAGATGCAGGTCGGTGTCGGGCCAGTCCGGTAGGCGCACGGGCATCGAGCCGTACTTCACGCGGA
>Ga0310690_10006589_pt1 | contig 15206 bp, 8 predicted proteins | sample AusTroGonzalo_MG_2_FD_207661 | JGI IMG/M metagenome (GOLD analysis project Ga0310690, IMG submission 207661) | Bovine rumen microbial communities from tropical cattle in Woodstock, Queensland, Australia - Gonzalo_04 (v2) (version 2) | ecosystem: Host-associated > Mammals > Digestive system >...
AAACCACCAAAATATTTTTTCAAAAAACTTTCTTATAAAAAAACATTGCCGCTGAATAACAGTATTTTGCACTATAAAAAATTTTTCATCAGCCACCGAAAACAGTCTCGCAAAAGAGTTTCGGTCCATCAAAAAAAGCAAAAAATAGGCCTTTATGTGGCAAAACGGCCGAAAAAAAGGCTAAAACACATTTAACACACTGTTTAACAATAAATTATTACCAGTAAAACAGTACTATACTCAAGAGTTATCAACAGCCTATCCCTACGCACGCAGATGGGTATGAGATGGGTATGAGATGGACGAGAGAAGAGTATGAGAAGAATATTTTTTTGAACTAATATAATAATACGTGGGCGTAAACGTTAAATATAACAATTGAAGAAAGTGCTAAAAATAGCCGGACGCGTGTTGCTCGGGCTACTGTTGACAGTGTATGTGGCTGTGGCAGTGGTCAATTATTCTATTGTACAATCGTACGTCGGAACGGTTGTCGGCAACCATTTCAGCAAGGAATGGGGCGGCACGGTGCGCGTCGGGTCGCTGGCAGTGATGCCGTGGAACCATGCAATCCTACATGAGGTGTTGCTTGTACATCCCGATGGCGACACTATTTTCGACTGCGGAACGCTACGTCTTGGTTTCAAGAGGTTTCCTTTCATCAAGGGCGACCTGAACGACGGCGGCCACGATGCCGGTACTTTGCGCTTCAACAGCGTCTACATCGGCAATACATACTATCACCTCGACATTCGCGAAAGCGACGTGCCGGGAAAGCGCAATGTCATTAACCTCCAATATATTATCGATTATTTCAGCAAGAACGACTCCACCCCGCCGAGAGGCGGCCGCTTCACTGTGGACGTGGAGACGCTGATATTGAACCATGTGCACTACAAGATGGATTTGCCAGACCACCGCCATACAGTATTTGAGCACGGCGTTGAGATTCCGCATATGGAGTTCTATGATATCTGCGCGAGGTTCAAGAATCTGCATGTTGTGAACGAAGAGGTGGAGGTGCGCATGGTTCGGTTCCGCACCGAGGAGCGCAGCGGCTTCACGGTGAAGGATATAAGCGGCGACGTGCATACCGGCCGCACGGGCATCCACGCACACAATATGGAGATTGAAACTGCGAACAGCCGTATACTGCTTGACGCTGACCTTGACTATGATAACTGGATGGGCGACTATGTGCACACTGTGCAGCACCGCGCCGTTTTGCGCGATGGGACGACAGTGGCCATGAGCGACATAGCGTACTGGGCTCCTGTGCTTTGGGGCTATAACGCACAGATTGACGCCTGCGGCATAATAACCGGGCCTATCGACAACCTAAATATCGACGACCTGCGGCTGAACTTCGGGCGAGACTCGAAGGTGGAGATTGACGGAACGTTGAGCGGATTGCCCGACGTGCAGATTGCACGCGGAGACCTGCGTCAGCTCGATGTGCGCATAGCCGAAGGTGACGCCGAACGCCTGCTGGCAGACATGCCGGTGAACCTCTCCCCTGCCCTGCGGAAGTTGATAGATGAGGTTAAACATGTGGATATGGCGGCGGAGATACACGGCGGAGTGAGCGACGGCGGAAGCGTGAATCTGAACATGGCTTGCGGTATTGGCAACCTGCGCGCCGATGTGAAAGCCACACCGAAGCACCACCGCAACAACACATGGCACGTGAACATCGATGCCAACAGCGATGGGCTGGGTATGAGTCTCCTGAACAGCGACTGGCTGACGCACACTGGTTTGGCGATGAGCATCGAAGCCGACGTGCACAACATGAAGAGCGGACTGAAAGGCATTGACGGCAACGCCGACGTGGAGTTGACAAACCCCGTGGTACGCGGGAACAAGCTCAACCCAATAAATGCGCGCTGCCGCATGAAAGACGGCGAGGCTTATGTGGAAGCCCTTTCCGCAGACACACTGCTGCACTTCGAGCTAAAGGCTCACGGCGACCTGGCAGCAGACGAACGCAGATACGACGCCGACCTGCGACTCGACCGCATTGACGGCGCAGCTTTCCGCCTGCTACCGGAACGGTTCGCCGAGATAGCGACATCGATGCAACTGCAAGCAAGAGGCAACACATTGGACAGCCTTTCGGGCGAAATGGTGCTGAAAAACACCACTATGGGACCGGTGCGCGTGAGGGATGTGCGCCTCGATGTGGAGAGCAGCGGCGAACGCAAGCAGATAGAACTGCGCAGCGACCCGCTGGACGGCAATCTGAGCGGCAACTTCGATTACGCCGACCTACCGGTTATGGTCAGACACATGATGCATGAGATAGTGCCCGAAGACCTTGGCGTCACACCGCAGGTGAGCGACGCCGAGATGGAAGACTTGGCCGACAACAATATGCACTTCAACCTTGTGTGGAACGACGACGGCAGGCTGCTCAAAGCACTTGGCGGCAAGGCCTCCGTGGCCACTGGCACCAGGATGAGCGGCAGCTACAACAGCCGTGAACTGGTGAAGATGGCGTTGCGAAGCGACTCGGTACGCATAGGCGGCATACTGCTCGACGACCTCGGACTCGGCGGGCGACCGTCGGCCGGAGCCTACATGCTCACCGCTGAAGCACAGGAGCTGAAGATGGGCACGATAACGGTTCTGGATCGGCCATCGCTGACGCTCAACAGCAACCAGTGGCGCATGCTGGCAGAATTGTACTGGGGAGATAAAGATGCTCCACGCAGTGGCGACCTGATGATGAAACTTGAGAGAGGTCTGGTGAGCGTCATGCGCCCATACTTCTTTGTCGGCAGCACGCGATGGGCTTTGGACATAGACAGCCTGGCGATAGCTGTGGCTAACGGTTTCGAAGCCGTCGGCAAAGGTATCAGCGCCGCAAGCGACGAACAACGCATTGAGGCAGCGCTCAAACTCCGCGGACGCGACGACGATAACATAAGCTTTAACATAGACAACTTCGACCTCAAACTGCCATGCGAACTACTGCTGCAAGGCACACAGGTAGATGTCGGCGGACACATCGGCGGTCGTTTCGATATGTACGGTCTTACCGCAACACCTTATTTCAACACCAACCTCATTATCGACAGCTGCACGGTGAACAACCAGCCACTGGGCGAGGTGGCGGTGCGTAGCAACTGGAATGCCGAACTCAACATACTGAACCTGCAGTTTGCCGGAGACCGTGTGGCGGCACACGGATGGATAGGACTGGGCAAAAAAGAACAGGACCTGGACTTCAGAGTGGACTTCAACAGTCTGGAGCTGGCACTGATGGCGCCCCTGATGAAAACTTTCACGTCGCGCTTCGAAGGTCAACTGCACGGAACTCTGGACGTCACTGGAACCACAGCAAAGCCCGACCTGACAGGCGAGGCCTTTGTCGATAACGGGGCGCTGAAGGTAGACATCACCGGTGTGACCTATTTCTTTAACGACACCATAACCTTCAAGAACAAGCAGATACACCTCAACGACTTCATAGTGCGCGACCCGCGTGGCGATACTGCCGTAGTGACCGGAGACATACGATACAACAGCCTGGAAGACATCATACTCAACCTGTCGCTGCACACAGACAATATGCTGCTTCTCGATCAGAAACGTGGTGAACAGTTCTACGGCACCATAATGGCGGCAGCCGACGCCACAGTACGCGGCAGGATAGACGACATGAACATTGACGTCAGCGCGCGCACCAACCGCGGCTGCACATTGACAGTACCGGTGAGTGGTCAGCGACAAGTAAAGGCGCACAATTACATCACCTTCGTAAGCGACGACGACGAGACCGACAACGAGACAGTGGAAAATCGGCAGCACACAATGCCCTTTAAACTGAGCGTCGATTTGGCCATCACACATGACATGAGACTCAACCTTCCGATGGATTTCTCAGAAGTGAAAGTCAACGTCGGCGCCACAGGAAGCGGCGACCTGCATATGGACCTCGATGAGAAGATACAACCGCAGGTGGTGGGTAACTATGAGATAGCCAACGGCAACATGAAGTTGAGCATGATGTCAGTGCTTGAGAAGAACTTTACGCTGGAGAACGGGAGCAACCTGAATTTCCAGGGCAGCCTGCCTGACGCACGCTTCGACCTGAAGGCTGTGTATTCGCAGCGCGCCAACCTGAGCACCCTTACCGGAAGTCTGTCATCATTGGACAACACACAGAAATACATACAGGTGGAGAACGTAATTGCCGTAGCCGGTACATTACAAGAGCCAACCATAAGTTTCGACCTTAGGCTACCGGGAGCAGACGCCAGCGTGGAGGACGAGGTGTTCGCCTACATAGACCGCAACAACGAGCGAGACATGATAAACCAGACTATGTCGCTACTGCTGATGGGACAGTTCTATAATGTCTCGGGCAACGATGTCGACAACGGCAGCGCGGTGAACAACGGCCTCTCGAGTGGCTATGCCATGATGGCCACCTCGGTGGGAAACATTGTGAGCGATATGGTGCAGTTCGTCGACGTCGACTTCAACTACAAAGCGGCCACCGATGTAACCAACGAGCAGGTGGACGTGAACATCAGCAAGGACTGGGGGCGCTGGTATCTGGAGAGTACCCTCGGCTATGGCGGCGAGAGGCGCGAGCTCGAATCGTCGGCAAGAGGCACAACGGTGCTTGACGCTCTGCTGGGCTACCGTATCACACCCATGGTACATATCTATGCCTACAACCGCACCAACACCAACGACTACACACGTATGGACCTGCCTTACAAACAGGGCGTGGGACTTAAGCTCACCAAAGACTTCGACCGCTGGGACGAGATGCTTGGACTTAGGAAGCCCAAAAAGAAACATAAAGAGAGCAAATGAGGAGCCTGCTAATAATGATAATAACGGTAGCCTTGTGGCTACCAGCCACCGCACAGATAAACTACAGTGTGGACTCCATGCGCGTGGCGAATGCGGAATGGAGCGTGGACACTATGGAAGGCTTCTACCTCAAGCGTTACCACTTCGGCGAAGGGGCGCTTTTCTGCTCGGCGCAACACCTGTTTGTGATAGAAATACCGGCACGGTCGCACCGACGTCTGGCCTTCGTTAGTGACACCACTCTCACCGAAGTGTCGGCGTTGGCGGAGCGATGCGGCGCCTATGCGGCGGTGAACGGCAGCTACTTCGACATGGATGCTGGCAATCCGGTGTGCTATCTGCGCATCGATGGCAAGCCTGTGGGAGAAAACACACCCGCAAAGACCGACTCGGTGAACCGGAAATACTACCAATATGCCACGCTGGCGTTGCGCGGCGGCAGACCACGTCTGGCAGTGCCCGACAGCAACCGTCTGTGGGAAGAAAGTCTGGCTGACAGCAACATCATGACTGCCGGTCCGATGCTGCTACACCGAGGGAAGATAGTTCCTCAGCGTGACGACCGCACCTTCGTCACCCATCGCCACAACCGCACAGCTCTCGGCCTTCGTCCCGATGGCACCACGCTGCTGGTGGTGGCCGACGGCCGCTTCAAACACACAGCCGAAGGCCTCACGCTGCCCGAACTGGAGATGGTGATGCGATGGCTGGGCTGCTCCGATGCCATCAACCTCGACGGCGGCGGCAGCAGCACCATGTATGTGCACGGCAAACCACACGGCGGAGTGGTCAACTACCCCTCCGACAACCGCCAGCACGACCACGAGGGTCAGCGGCCCGTCTCAAACGCCATCCTGGTGCTTTAGCGCTTCTTGTACTCCTGCCCTATCTCGCTGGGGTTCATGCGCTCGTTTGCCTCTACGCAACCGCGGCGCCCCGAACTGTAGGCGGTGCACTTCACATCGGGGTTCACATACAGAATCTCCTCGCGACCATTGTCGTAGCAATAGCACGTCTTACTGTCGCATGCGGCCATTGCGAGTGCCGCCACAGCGGCGAACGCCGCCAACATTATCTTCTTTTTCATCTTATTACAATTTCATCAATAAATAACCAAGCCTGCTCGCCGGCACTGATGTGCCAGTCGGGCAACTTGCCGTAATTCTCAACAGTTACCTTGAAGTACTTGGCACGGACATTCTTTATCACAGCGAAGAGTTGTGTAGTGCTCTCACCCTGCCGCTGCTGTGCACTCTCGCTCCCCGGCGCATCTACCAGCTCTGGTACCGTGCCATACAGCTGCCAGTTCTCACCGTCGGCACTGTACTCTATCTTCACTTTCTTGGGGTAGAATATCCAGCTGCGCATATTCTCCAGGCAATTCACGCCCACCATCATCACCGTCTGCTCCTTGTCCATCTCCACCACAGCCTTCATGTCACCCTGCCAGCCCTGCCAGCCGCCTATGCGGTAGTTGGTGGTGCCGTGTATGCGGTCCACCATCCCCTCGGGACCGTTCTCCGTATACTGCGGAGCGGGCTGCGTGAGGTAGGTGACATGCTTGTCGGTCTCTGTGCGCACCTCCGTGTGGCGCACCGTCTGCGAACGCAGCAGGCCGTCCCATTGCGCCGAGGTGTCCGTCACCTTGTCGCGCTCGCTCTGCATGCGCCAATCGCTGAACACCGGACACGGCGTGATGCGGTATTCCTGCGGGCAGGCCAGCTGCACGCCGGCGGGGTCGGAAGCCAGCGCCCAGTCGAGGTCGTTCTTGAAGATGGGCGTCGTGCGGCACCAGATGCCGCTACCGGGGCACACCTCGTACATGCCCAAAGCGGCGAGCACATACCAGGCACTCATCTGGCCGCAGTCCTCGTTGCCGCAGAGGCCGTCGGGCTTGCTGCTGTATAGCTCGTTGAGTATCTTGTGCACATACTTCTCAGTCTTCTCCGGCTGGCCGAGGAACGTGTAGAGCCAGGCCGCATGGTGGCTGGGCTCATTGCCGTGTGCGTACATACCAATGAGACCCGTCACATCGGCCTGGTCGCGGCCGCTCATGGCGTTGTGTCCCTCGAAGAGGCTGTCGAGGAAAGCTATGGCCTTCTCCTCGCCACCGATATACCTCGCCCAGTTGGTGATATCGTGCGGTACGTATGTGCTGTACTGCCAGCTGTTGGCCTCGGTGAAGTGGTTGTTCACCTCCGTCGGCTCAAAGGGCGTCACCCATGCGCCGTTGCGCTTGGGGTGGGCAAAGCCGTCGCTGTCTATCACGTTCTGCCAGCTCTGGCTGCGAATCCAATATGTGCGGGCCGTAGCGGTGTCGCCTGCTATCTGCGCCATCTGGGCTATGCACCAGTCGTCGTAGGCATATTCCAGCGTCTTGCTGACACTCTCGTTGTCAATCTCGGACGACAGATAGCCCTGCTTGGCGTAGGCGCGGTGCGCCTCGGTGCGGTTGCTTGTAGCCACCATAGCGTCGAGCAGCTGCTTCGGCGTGTAGCCCGCCAATGTGCCGTCCTCCTCGTGCAGATAGTTGTAGGCCTCGAGCATCATGGGCACCGCGTGGTAGCCAATCATGCAGTGCGTCTCATGGCTTGCCAGCTCCCACATGGGCAGCTCGCCACCCTGCTCGTAATTTTTCATGGCGGTGTATACAAAATCCACCGTGCGCTCGGGCTCTATCTGCGTCAGCAGCGGGTGCAGGGCGCGGTAGGTGTCCCACAGCGAGAAGACCGTGTACACTTCCCTACCCTCGTCGGCCACATGTATCTCGTTATCGGTGCCGCGGTAGCGGCCGTCGGCATCGCTCCACAGGTAGGGCGACGTCATGCAGTGGTAGAGGGCTGTGTAGAAGCATCGGCGCTGCTCCTTGCTGCCACCCTTCACCTTCAGCTTGCCGAGGGCGGCCTCCCAGGTGCTGTCGGCGCCCTTACGGGCAGCGTCGAAATCATTGTACTCGGCGGTATTTAGGTTTCCTATAGCTCCCTCGATGTCTACGCCGCTGATGGCCACCTGCAGCTCCAGCTGCTTGGCGTCGCCTATCATGACGTATGCCTGCGTGGAGTCGGCGTTGTAGACCACCTCAGTGAACGGCACATTGCAGCGTATGGCGTAGAACAGATGCTGGTCAGGGTTCCAGGCACTACTCTCGCGCCAGCCGACAATGAGGCCGTCGCGCTCCATTATTTTGCCACTGAGCAGCACATCGCGATGGTGCAGATCCAGAACAAATCCATTATCCTTCCCCTGCGCATAGCTGTAGCGGTGGTAAGCCACGCGGCGGTCGGCGGTGAGCTCCACGGTGGTGCCGGTATTGTCCAGCAAAACCTTGTAGTAGCCAGCCTGCGCCACCTCGTTCTTGTGACAGAAATGACTCTTATATTGATCCCTGTCCAATGGGCACATTCCCACAACAGGCATCAGCAGCACATCGCCGTAGTCCGAGCAGCCGGTGCCGCTGAGGTGCGTGTGGCTGAAGCCGTAGATGGTGTCGTCGCTGTAGTGGTAAGCACTGCAGCCGTCCCAGCCATCGAGACGCGTGTCCGGCGAAGGCTGTATCTGCCCGAAGGGCACTATGGCGCCCGGGAAGGTGTGACCGTGTCCGTCGGTACCCACCAAGGGGTTCACATACGATGTCAGCGGCTGCTTGACGCAAGCACAAAACAGCAGCGCCGCAACAACAATGATAGAGATTCTTTTCATTTGCCTTATCTACTTAACTACTGTCTACTTAACTACTCTTTCGGCATCTTGACAAGAGCGGCGGCGCCGAGGATAGCCACCTCGTTGGCCTTGAGCTCGCTCATGCGAATGTGGCAGCTGCCCTGGTAAATGTTCAGCAGATACTTGTCGAACGCGGCGCGCAACGGCTTAAGCAGAGGCTCGCCCACCTGAGCGGGGCCACCCATAAGGAAGATGGCCTCGGGGGCCGAGAAGGTCACACTGTTGGCCATAGCCAAACCAAGCCAGTCGCCCACCTTCTCCCACGTCCTGAGGGCCACGGGGTCGCCCTGATGCGCCGCCTCGCCGATGAGCTTGCTCGTAATCTCGGCGTCGGGCACCTCCTTGAGCATACGCTCCTGGTCGGGGTTCTCGCGGCGCAGCTCTATATAGGTCTGCACGATGCCGCGTGCCGACGTGTAGGTCTCAAGGCAGCCTTCCCTGCCGCACGAGCACTTGCGGCCGTGGGGGATGAGTATGGCATGTCCCAGCTCGCCGGCGCCGCCGGTAGAGCCGTGCACCAGCTTGCCGTCTACCACTATGCCGCTGCCCACGCCGGTGCCGAGGGTGAACATGATAAAATGCTTCATGCCCTTGGCTCCGCCGTAGATATACTCGCCGTAGGCGGCAGCGTTGGCGTCGTTGCTCAGCACTACCGGCACTGGCAGGTATTTCTTAATCTCCTTGCCGAAATCCAGCACCCCCTTGATTGTCAGGTTGGGCGCATTGTCTACGCATCCGGTGTAGAAATTGCCGTTGGGCGCGCCGATACCGATGCCCTCCAGCTCGACAGCCTCGCCGTCCTTGGCGTGCTGCTCATCCACCATAGCCTGAACCTCGCGCATCATATCGCGCACGTATGGCTCAAGCTCCGTGTAGGCGTTGGTCGGTATGCTCCGACGCTGGATGATGTTGCCGTTCTCGGTCACCATACCCATGTCGGTGTTGGTGCCGCCCATGTCAACTCCAATAGTGTATTTCATATCCTTATAATGTTAATCTTTGAAAATGCAAAAATACACTTTTTTTTACACATGACCTATTTTTTTTGTACTTTTGCATTATTAAAATTGGAACAATAATAAATATGAAATTAAAACAAGTCATTGTGGCAGTGGCAGCTATGGTGTTTGCCGCTGCAGCACAGGGGCAGGGCATCCTGGGGGGACATGTGACGGGCAACGTGCAGATGGACGCGCAGATGAGCCATGCCGACAGCACCATCGGGGCCAGGGACGTGGAGGAGAAGCTGCTGATGAACGCCCGCGCCGACATTCTCTACACCAACGGCGACTTCAGCGCGGGTCTGCGCTTCGAGATGTACCAGAACCCGCTGCTGGGCTTCGACGCTGACTGGCAGGGTCAGGGGCTGGCGCACTATTTTATGAGCTACAACAGCAAGCTGCTGAGCGTCACCGCGGGCCACTTCTACGAGCAGTTCGGCTCGGGCCTGATACTCCGTACCTATGAGGACCGCTACCTTGGGCTCGACAACGCCCTGTTCGGCGTCAATGCCACCCTGCGGCCTGTCGAGGGCGTCACGGTGAAAGCATTAGTCGGCAAGCAGCGCTACTACTGGGAGATTAGCGACGGGTTGGTGCGCGGCATCGATGCTGAAGCCAACATCGTACAGCTCGTGCCCGCGCTGCGTGAGAGCAAACTGCGCGCCATAATAGGTGCGGGCTTTGTGAGCAAATATGAAAAAGAGGATATGATAGCCTCCTCGACTCCGGGCTACCGTCTTAAGCTGCCGCTGAACGTGGGCTCAGGTGCCGTGAGGGCCGAGCTGGGCTGGGGCGGATGGAGCCTACAGGGCGAATATGCCCGCAAGGGACAGGACCCGACGGTGATGAACGGATACACGTACAAGGAGGGTCAGGTGATTACGGCCACGCTGGGCTACTCGCAGCGCGGCTTTAGCGCCAGTCTGCAGGGACGCCGAGTGGAGAACATGTCGTACAAGTCGATGCGCACCGTCGCCGGCCAGCAGCTGTACATCAACTACCTGCCGGCAATCACGCGGCAGCATACCTACGCCTTCATGACCATGTACCCCTATGCCACCAACGACATGGGCGAGGAGGGACTGCAAGGCGACGTGATGTGGAAGGTAAAGAAAGACACCTGGCTGGGCGGCAAATACGGTATGGACATACATGTGAACAGCGCCATAGTGTGCGGACTCGACACCACGGTCATCGGCGGTGCTGGCACCAATGGCTACAAGGTGAACGGCGGTTTCGGCCCGCTACTTTTCGGCGAGGCCACCGTGGAGTTGGCGCGCAAGCTGAGCAAGCAGGTGAAGCTGACGCTGGTGTATTCGTACCAGGCCTTCAACATGGCTGTGGAGAACGAGCCGTCAGCCTTATACCACAACAACATAGTGGTGGCCGACGTGGCGTGGAAGGTGAACAAGAAGCACTCGCTGCGCTTCGAGGGCGAGTGGATGGGCAGCGACAGCAAGCGCGACGAGGCCGCCGGACACGCCGACCCGCGCTATGGCGACTGGCTGATGGGGCTCGTGGAGTGGAACATCGGCAGCAACTGGTTTGTGTCAGTGAGCGACCAGGTGCCCTACAACGACGGCAAAGGCAACTACTACAACGTGAGCGTGGGCTACACCAACGGAGCCACACGTCTGCAGGCAGGCTACGGCAAGCAGCGGCGCGGTATGCTGTGCATAGGCGGCGTCTGCCGCGAGGTGCCGGCGAGCAACGGCCTGACATTTAGTTTAACCACAAGCTTCTGAAAATTGAGAATTGAAAATTGAAAATTGATATGAAAAAGATATTGATAGGTTTAATGGGTTTGATGTGCTTGGTGGGTTGCGACAAGATTGACCCTGCAGAGCGCCTGATAGAGAGCGGCGGCAACGAGAGCCAGTGGGCCGACGGCGCCGTAGCCTACGTAGAGAAATACACAGGCCCGTTGTGCAGCAACTGCCCCTTGGCCGACCGCACCATAGAGAACCTGCACCACACCTACGGCGACCGTCTGGTGGTGGTGAGCGTGACCTCGATAACCAACAGCCAGGGTAACCCCTACGGCAGCGAGCCCACGATGCAGCTGGAAGCTACGCGCCAGTGGGAGCAGAGCTACGGTGCGCTGGCGTTGCCCACAGCTTTCATAGGCCGCGACTACAGCAAGGCCTACACCAGTTCGATGAACGACCTGGGCGGCGGCATCGAGCAGGCTCTCATGATTGAGCCCACGGTGAAAGTCAGCGTGAGCTGCGACGTCGATGGGCTGCAACTGGAGATCAACACCGACCTGGAGCTTGCGGTGGACTATGCCGACGTGTTGACACTGACGCTGATGATTACCGAAGACTCGCTGCAGTACACGCAATGCGACGGCACAAACGTTGTGCCCGACTACGTGCACAACCACATGCTGCGCGCCGTAGTCACCGACCCGTGGGGCAAGAGCCTGACAATGGGTACGACGGCAGGCTCTAGGAAGCACGACCGCACCACCTTCAACACCGGAGGTATAGGCTGTTATGCGCCCAACAGCCACGTAGTGGCGCTGGTGTGTGACGCCGCCACCCACCGAGTGCTGGGCTGCGCTCAATGCAACATGCTATGAACAAACGCATACTCGGGCTGGCATTGCCCAACATAGTGACCAACATCACCGTGCCGCTGCTCGGCATGGTGGATATGGCCATTGTGGGGCACCTCTCGGGTGACCATATCGGTGCCATTGCTATAGGCACGCAGATATTCAACCTCATCTACTGGAACTTCGGCTTCCTGCGCATGGGCACCAGCGGCTTCACGGCGCAAGCCTTCGGCGCCGAGCGGTGGGACGAGACAGTGAAGATACTGATAAGGGCCTGCGCCATAGCACTCGGCATAGCGCTGACGCTGATAGTGTTGCAATGGCCCATCTCGCTGGCGGTGCCGTTGATATTCGAAGGCAGCGACCATGTGCTCGGGCTGGCGCTCACCTACTTCTTTGTGCGTATATGGGCGGCACCGGCCACACTGGGCATGTACGCCATCAAGGGTTGGTTCATAGGTATGCAGGACTCGAAGACGCCGATGTGGATAGCCATCTTCCTCAACTGCGTGAACATCGCGGCGTCGCTGTTCTTTGTGATGGGGCTGCACTGGGACATTGCCGGTGTGGCGCTGGGTACGGTGATAGCCAACTATTCGGGGCTTGCGCTGGGCATCATCTTCCTGCGGAAGAAGCTGAGGAAGCTGGGCAAAGAGCCGTTCCAAGGGACATCACTACAGACGATAAAAGAGGCGTTGAAGTGGAAAGACATGAAGCGCTTCTTCAAGGTCAACGGCGACATCTTCCTGCGCACGCTGTGCCTGTCGGGGGTGTTCACCTTCATCACCGCCGCATCGAGCCACATCAGCGACCAGATACTGGCCGTTGACGCGCTGCTACTGCAGTTCTTCACCCTCTTCAGCTACATTATGGACGGCTTCGCCTATGCCGGCGAGAGCCTCGTGGGCCGCCATATCGGTGCAAAGCAGAAACGCCATCTGAAGCTGGCGGTGAGACTGCTCATCATGTGGGGAATGGCGCTGACGGTGGTGTTCACCGGCCTCTATGCCGCCTTCGGCAACCAGTTCCTACACATCTTCACCGACCAGCAGGATGTCATTGCCGCCGCGGGCGACTACATGACATGGGTGCTTGTGATACCGGTGTGCGGCTTTGCGGCGTTCCTCTTCGACGGCATATTCATAGGTGCAACGGCCACGCGCACCATGCGCAACGCCATGTTTGTGGCCACAGCGGCGTTCTTCGCCGTCTACTATGGGCTCAAATACCATTATGGTACCGGCAACGAGCACACATGGAACAACATACTGTGGACCGCCTTCATGGTCTATCTCACGCTGCGCGGACTGATGCAGGCATTGCGCGTAAGGAAAGACATCTACGGAAAGGTAACAGAAAATTGAAATTATCTAGGTTCATAGCAGGGAGAATCATGCTTGCAGTTTGCGCAAGCATAATTCTCAATTCTCAATTCTCAATTCTCAATTCGGCACAGGCACAGGAGCGCCCCACGGTGGCGGTGGTGCTCAGTGGCGGCGGTGCCAAAGGAATGGCACACATCAGCGCACTGCGCGCCATAGAGGATGCAGGAATACCCATCGATATCGTCTGCGGCACCAGTATCGGCTCGCTGATAGGCGCACTCTATTGCGTGGGCTATTCCACCGACCAGATTGAGACGCTGGTGCGGACGCAGGACTGGACCTTCCTGCTGAGCGACAGGAGCGACCCGACGTCGCTCTCGCTGCTGCAACGCGAGGAGCAGAACACCTACGCACTCATTCGGAGCCTGAGCAGCAACCGTCCCGAACAGGGAGGCCTGATACGCGGGCGCAACCTCAACCGTCTCTTTCGCCAGCTCTGTGCCGACTATCTCGACAGCATCAGCTTCGACAGCCTGCCTATACGCTTCGCCTGCGTGGCTACGGACATAGTGACCAACACCGAAGTGGACTTCCACAGCGGCTACCTGATACGCGCTATGCGGGCATCGATGGCTATACCCGGAGTCTTCACCCCTGTGCGCATGGGTGACAAGGTGCTCATCGACGGCGGCCTGCGCAACAACTTCCCCACCGACCTGGCACGCGAGATGGGGGCCGACATCATCATCGGCGTCACTGTGCAGAACGCCCCGCTGACAGCCGATGACATCGGCGACGCCGCCTCTGTGCTCAACCAGATAATAGACGTCAACTGCAAGAACAAGTACGACGAGAACGTGGCCCTGAGCGACGTGGTGATACGCGTTGATGTGAGCGGCTATTCCGCCGCCAGCTTCAGCTCCGCCGCAATAGACACCCTGATACGGCGCGGCGCCGAAGAGGCCGCCCGCCACCGCGACGACCTGCTCGCCGTGAAGGCGCGAATAGACGGCTCCAGCTACGGTAGCATCGACGCCCATAATAACAATGCCCTACGGCATACGCCGCGGAAGGAGCGCATCCTCAGTGTCGGCGACAACGAAGTGCAGCCCACAAGGCAACAAACACGTCCCAGTGTGAGCCAGCCCACCAACCCGATAATCAGCGCCGGCTTCCGCTTCGACAGCGAAGAGATGGGAGCCATACAGCTTGGTGCCAAACTGCCGATAAACACAGGCATACCCATGAAGCTGCAGGCCACACTGCGTCTCGGGCGCCGCATCATGGGACGAGTGGAATACTCGGCATTCACGCGCCGTGTGTTCAGTCCTACCCTCGCCTATACCTTCCGCCACAACGACGTGGACATCTACACCAACGGCAGCCGCACGCACAACATAAAGTACCGCCACCACCAGGGCGACTTCACCCCGGTGAACTTCCAGTTACACGACTTCACCATACAAGCCGGCATGCGGTGGGACTACTTCAACTACTATGGCAATATCCTGTCGCGCGACGGAGTGCCCCTCGACGTGGAGAACGCGCACTATCTCTCCTACCGCGCCTCCGCCAACCTCAACACCGAAGACCACTGGTACTTCCCCTCACAAGGTATGCGCTTCCACGCCGCCTACTGCTACCGAACAGACAACCTCATTGGCCTCGCTGACGGCATTGGCCTGAGCGACCTCTCCCTTCACTGGCGCACCAACATCACCCCACTGTCCAGATTCTCCATCCAACCCATGCTGTATTCACGTCTGCTGC
>Ga0310690_10006590_pt1 | contig 15204 bp, 11 predicted proteins | sample AusTroGonzalo_MG_2_FD_207661 | JGI IMG/M metagenome (GOLD analysis project Ga0310690, IMG submission 207661) | Bovine rumen microbial communities from tropical cattle in Woodstock, Queensland, Australia - Gonzalo_04 (v2) (version 2) | ecosystem: Host-associated > Mammals > Digestive system >...
CGTGAAACATTGGGATCAGAAATGGCTTCCTTCCAAGATTGACGGGCTGATTTATGTCAACGACAGCCAGAAGTTCGACAACATGGACCAGGTGTTGACGGAATTCTCCGACTGGGCCAGATACTACGCACCCAATCCCGTCATGTTCCAGATCGGCTACAACGCCGACACATGGATCTGGAGCCAGTACTCCGATCCTGCGAAGGAGTTCGGCCAGGCCATCGTCGATGCCTGCAACTCCGGCAACGACGTGGGCGTCATCTGGGTCGACATGACTCTCAGCAAGGTGATCGACAAGACCGGAAAGTAAACGGAAGGAGAGAACAGATGGTAACAATCAAGGATGTAGCACGGCTTGCGGGCGTCTCACATACGACAGTCTCGCTCGCCCTCCGCAATTCACCCAGTATTACGGAAGCGACCAAAAAGAAGGTCCTTGCGGCTGCAAAGCAGCTCAACTACCATCCCAACCACCTGGCGAGATCCCTTGTCAGCGGCAAGACATATGTCATAGGCGTCGTGGCGAACTTCTTCTCCAGTACATTCGAAATGGAAATCCTGAAGGGAATTGAGCAGAGCATCCGCTCCACGGAGACGGAGTATGTCATCAACCTCTTCGCTACGCTGTCCAAGAACGACCAGGTCCTGACCGACATCTGCCTGGGCAAACATGCCGACGGAGTGATCCTGCTTTCCATAAGCCCGTCCCCGGAGGTCGTCAGGCTCTACAACGAGAACAAGTGTCCCATGATAGTGATAGACGAGCAGGCGGAAGGCGCCATAGAGATAACCATGGACAACTACCATGGCGCCTACATGGCAACCGAGCACCTGATCAATTCGGGCCGCAGGAACCTTGCACTGGTCCTGGGCGACAGCACCAGGGAAGAGCTGGGTTTGTCGCAGAAGGAGAGGAAGGACGGTTTCCTCCAGGCTCTGAAGGACAATGGCCTGAGGTTCAACAGCCGGAACGTCTTCTATATCGAGGACTACTATTTCGAGGAAGGTCAGATTGTCTTCAAACGCATGCAGCGCTATGGTTACGATATCGACGGAATCTTCTGTGCCGCAGGCGACATCGTCGCCTCCGGAATCATGCAGGAGGCCAAGACCATGCATGTGAAGATCCCCGATGACCTGTCCATCATCGGATATGACGACATCTTCTCGTCGTCTCTTGTCGACCCGCCGCTCACCAGTGTAAGGCAGCCGCTTTTCCAGATCGGGAAGAACGGATACGCGAGGATGGTGAGGCTTCTGGAGGGAACGGAGGAGTACAAACCCAACAAGTTCGTATATGAGCCCCAGCTGATAGTCAGATCGTCGGTCTGATACGGGTCTGATCAGGCTGAAGGTTTTTATAGAGTAATATTTTAACGCTAAAACAAAAGGAGCATGGAATGAAAAAACTAATCGCAACAGTTCTTATCGCAATGGTCGCCTTCGCGGCATTCGCAGGAGTCTCCGTGACCCTGGATGCCCTTGCACAGTATGGCTCAATCAAAACCGCTGATCCGATGGGAGAAATCAAATCCGGTTTTTCCATCACAGGTGCTGAGCCTGATGATTTTGAGCCGACATATTATGGAGATGTCCTCGGTGAGCTGACCGCAACGCTCAGCAAGAGCAATTTCGGTTCTGCCTCCGTATCGGTCAGGTTCAGGACTCCCTCCACCAAGTACGAGGGTGCGGCTGTGAAGATTCACGGATGGGACATCACCGCAAGACTCACGGGAGGTCTGAAGCTCTCAATCGGTAACACGGCATATGAAGTATTCACTGAATCGATCAGCTGGGAGCCGATATCCGGAGCCGGTCTCTTTGAGCAGGGTGCCAACAGAATCTACATCGATTACATCCCTGATTTCCTCTCCGACCTTGAGATTGTCGCCGGTATGTCTGTTCCGATGGGTTATGACAAGAGCAAGCCGTGGAAGACATTCCAGGCTGCAGTCATGTATGATCTCGAATCAATCATGAAGTTCGCCTTTGAATTCTCATGTGTCGGCGTCGAAGCCGATAGTGAGCTCGACGACGGCGATATCAAGGCTTTCAGCCTGCAGGCCAATTATGTCGGTACGGAAAACCTGGATGCACTGCTCGGTTACAGTCTGGTTCTTGAGAAGGGCACTCTGGTACAGCACAGATTCGATGCCTACGCCAGCTACTTCACGGAGAAGTTCGGTTTTGAACTGTATGATGCCTTCCTCATTCGTCTTGATGAGGACCAGCTCAACGGAAACAGACTTGGCCTGAAGATCAGCTACTATGCAACCGAGTTGCTCACTCCGTACATCAAGATGAACTGGTTCAGGAATTACGGCTACTATGAGGCTCTCGGTGGTCTCGCATGGGGAGACTGGCAGATCACCCGTGATTTCAGCGTCCAGGACGGCAGTCTGATCTCACTTGATGCCGGTGTCGGACTCACTTTCTCCGAGACATTCTTCGGAAGCCTTGGTGCAACCTTCAGGTTCAACCTCACCAAAGGTGTTGCCAAGGAAGACAAGGTCTTCTGGGCAATCCCGCTCGCAATCACCGTCTCGTTCTGATCCGATCCATAGCAAAAGGGAAAACGTATGAATAGACTTTACCGAAGTTTTGTTCTGATTCTTCTGGTCTTTGTCATGTTCTTCACTTTCTGCGCATGTTCGCAGGACAAAGATCAGGGCCTGAACCTTTCGAAAAGCCTGAATCTGGTTACAAGCGGACCCGGAGAGAATGCGTCCACCAGCGCAGTCCTTTCCTGGCATGCGAAGTATCTGGACTCCGTGTTGGAGTATAAGAAAGCCGGCGACAGCAAGTATACGTCAGTGAATGCCGAAAGCATCCAATCCACAAGCAAGTGGACGGAAGATGTTTCGTTCTACAGATGCCGTGTTGTCCTGACGGACCTGACTCCTGATACGGAGTATACATATCATGTCAAATCCTCCGATGGAAAAGTCTCGGATGAGGCAAAATTCAGGACAGCAGGAACCGACACGACTTTCCAGTTCATGTGGCTCAGTGACCTCCATACTCCGAAGGGAGCTTCAAGCTACGTGAAAAGGGTAAAGGAGCTTATCAATTTCGCCAACGCGAAAGACGGAGTCGATATCGATTTCTGTCTGTTCACAGGCGATATGGTCGACAAGGGCCAGATTTATGCGCATTGGGATAATTGGGCGGAAAGCAAGTTGCTGAACAACATGGAGTACGCCTTCCTTGCCGGTAACCACGAATACTATCCGTACAACAGCAAGGACCGGACCACCAATTCGTATTTCAAGGATGTCGCCGCATATCCCTACAACAACAGGCAGGGATCTGCATTTGTCCTGGACAGCAACTACTGGTTCATATGGAACAGGGTGCTGTTCGTCTGCATCGACAACTTCACAAGCGAGGGCTCGGAGACAAGGAGCAAGAGCGGAAGCAGCTTTAGTGCACAGCAGAAGTGGTTCAAGGCAGTTGTGGAGGCTAATGCCGGTAAATACGACTATCTTGTATACGCGCAGCATCTTCCGTTCTTCAATACCGACGAAGAGCCTTGTGATTACGGCTACTATGAGGATTGGTACAAGATCTTCGACCAGTACAAAGTCGATTTCGCGCTTTCGTCCGATGAACATACCTATCGCCGGACTTATCCTCTGCTCAATGATGCCAAGGTGGATCTTGTCGATGGAAAGGTTGTTTCAGGAACAGTTTATGTCACCAGCAACCAGACACAGGGAAGTTCAGTCTCCCAACTCAATAACGAGGCAGCTTCCGGACTGAAGTACGTTGAGTACACTGCCGGAGGAGTAGGGGGAGTCTACTTCACAGTCACTCCGGAGGAGATGACCCTGCATCTTATCGGTTCCTTAGGAACGGAATACGACACAATCACAGTTAAGAAGAAGAACCGTTAAAAAGCTCTTTTCTCTCACTCTGCAGGTCCGTTCAGGATAATGCCCCCTGAGCGGGCCTGACTTTTTTTCCATGTCTACCGGGAATCAAGTGAAAAAACCGGCCTGAGCCGTAAGGCCCAGGCCGGAAAAACAAAAAGCAGGAGAAATTCAATTCAGTTTAAGCAACTCGGGATCCTGAAGGTATCTCACAGTATCCTTTGCAGTCACAATCCGGACATCCTTCTTTGAGAGGATGTGTTTCATGATGCGTCTGACCATATTGCGCCTCTGCTCGGCGTTGGCCTTGATCCTTGTGATTTCCTCTCCCTCAAGGTCGTTGAGATCATATTTGTCGCAGTAGATGTCCGAATGCAGGCCTACGAAGAACGGGCAACGGTTCCCTTCATAGTGAAGATCGAAAGTGTATGCCATGGTGGCGAATGCATCATCCTCATCCATGAAGTACTCGAACCAGAGGTTCCAGTCCATGCCGGTGATCTTCCCGGATTCCTTGTCGAAATCGGGATTGGCCGCAGCAACCCTGTTCCGGAGACCTGGTTTTGTACCGTATTTCCCACATAATTCATCACTTGGAGCAATGAAAACATACATCGGGAGCGCCCAGAGGCCGGGATGTCTGCCGATCATGGGTTTCTGGGAATAGAAGTTCTCTGATACATATGTCTCACCCGGGCTCCCGCCATCAAGAGTGTAGGGCCAGAACTCGTTTGTTCCGTCCTTGTCATCCTGCCAGCCCTCCTCGACAGCCGCTTCATAAAGGATGCCGAGCTTCTCAAGTGAGGTGAACACGTTGTCGTTGTACTCAAGGAACGGAGTCCTGAATCCTACGATAGAGGAACGCTCGATTCCAAGACCCGAATTCTCTTTGTCAGGATCATATGGCTTGCACATCGTCGCAAACCACTTCTCATGCTCCGCCATCCAGTCGTCAAGAGTCATGATTGGTGTTCTTGTGACAGGATCGGAATCCCAGTCGAACTCCAGTCCGTGTGGATGGGAGTAGGTGTGCATGGCGATCTCGTGTCCCTCTTCCTTTGCCTGATGCCATATCCTCTTTACGTATGGGTTCGCTTCAGTATCGTTGTCAGTGATATTGTCGGCCTTGAGGAAAAATGTGCCCAGGATGGGGCTGCCGTCATGGTTTGCGTTCTCCCTGAAAAGATCCAGAATGAATTTCATTCCGCCCACACCACCGGAACCGGGCAGGCCGGAATAAGCATTGTCATCGAACGTGAACGAAACAATCTGTTTTACATTACTTGAATCCAAGCCGAAAGGCGCATTTGCAGATGGTGTTCTTTTCATAGCTCAAGAATATCACTTTCACGTTAAAAATCAAATGCATTTTTAGCTGACGAAGCACAGCAGAATGTCATAATAAACAGGTGACGGAAAGCGCCCCGCATTATAAACGGTGTAAAAATAACTAAACTGTTATTTATTTACAGAATGAAAGAATAAAAATTCCGTATAATTATTCGTTGCCATTTGGCAAGAGAAATTAGTTGACATCTGCAAAGACTGCCTTTTATAATTTTAACGTGAAAAAAAGGAGGCCCTTATGGCGAAGAAAACTACCTTACTGTTGATTGCATGCCTGCTGGTTGTTTCAGTATGCGCATTTGTATCCTGTTCTCAGGACTCTCATTCGGGTTCGGAACCTTATGAGCCGCCAGAGCGCGATGACGTTGAGAACATGACTACTGTTATCCGGGACATCAAGGATCCGAAAGAGGACTATGAGGACACCTATTTCTTCAATGGGGATTTTGAAGAAAGCACGGAATCTTCTGATGTTGTCAAAGACGGATCCAATATTCTCATTGTCGAGGATCCGGATGATGGAACGAACCATGTTCTGTCTGTCAAAACAGTCGAGGATTACGGCTGCGTCTATGTCGATCTGACAGACTACTACGGACTTGGAAAGAGTTTCTACATTGAGGCGGAGTTCAAGAAGAATGTCGCCGATACAATGGGAAATACCAACCCCAAAGCGCCTCTCGCGTTCATGGCATTTACAGTCTGCAGCGGAGCTGTCCAGGCTGAGGCCGACAGGCAATGGGATGCCGGAAAACAGGATGAGGATGGACCAGGTAACTACTATTACTACGACGAGATTTACGGATGTCCGTCCTTCCCTGATGATTCTTCCGAGGAAGTCTTCCATCTTGCTACGCATAGCACAGGTCAGAATCTCGCAGATGGAAGTTGGCACAAGCTATCAGCAATTCTTGCTGCAGAGGATATCTATGATTTCCTGTACGACCAGACAGAGAAATACAAAGCAGATGAAGTTACGGTGTCTCACCTGTATGTCGTGTTCTGTGTCGGATCAGATGAGTCGGATCTGAGCGGCTATTCCTATTTCATAGACAACGTCGTAATCAAGGATCTGAACGATGACATCGACAGGGGCGGAGTGTACGCACCTGAAGAAGATGAGGGTGAGCCGGAAGCGCAATCCTGAATTAAATGAAAGCCATACATCTGGCCACCGAAGGGGAGTCTCCGGTGGCCGGTGTTGCTGGAACATAAAAGTGGAGGAGAAAACATGAGATTTAAAAACTTTGTTATTGTCCTGCTGGCCGTTCTTATGGTGTTTGCTTTTGCAAGCTGTAAAAACGACCCGGGCAAAAAGCCTGAAACAGAGAAGATTTATAAGCTGACCGCTACTTCTGGTCGCGATTCCAGTTGGAACGGTGCTGATAAGTTCATTCTCTTCTTCAACGAGGGCATCAATCTTGAGCCGGAAGATACTTTTTCTTTTGAGTTCAGATCCACAAGGGATTTTTCACAGTACAGCATAAGAAATACGAAATGCTGCTGGGAGTATGAGCGTTCCTTCGATGAACTCACAACAGAGGAACTTGAAGACGGATGGACAAGGGTAACGTATAAGTTCTCGAATACGTTCCATAACGGATCCAAGACTGCCCCTGATTACTCCGATCCTACTCATACCAGTTCATTCAGGTTTGATTTCAGGGGATCGATTATCATTGGTGACTATATCGAACTCAGGGAAATCACATACAACGGAGCCGAACTTACACTCACAAAGGATAACGTTCCGAATCACAGTGATGACTTCTATGGCGCTGTCAACCCGGAGTTGACTGTCATTGACAATCATAAGTGGGAAATCAATAAGAACTACATTGTCTATTACACAACCACCACTCTTGGGGACGGTCATACTCCTGATTATGTTGAACCCGTTGATGCCGGCGGAACAATCAAGAAGGATATCTCCAAGCCCAACTATTCCTACGAGCTTTACACGAGTTATACCGCACCAGCGAGTGAAGGAGAGGAAGGAACATATTCTGATATCTTCGACAGAACCACTCCTATAACCAAGGACACCATCCTCTATGTCAAATATGTCGGTGATGTCAAGACCGTCAAATTCATGGATGGAGAGACAGAACTGGAGGCTCTGAAAGAGGAAGTCAACTATGGATCATACGCAGAGAGGCCTGAAGCACCTGAAAAGGAAGACAAGCTCTTCCGTGACTGGTATATCGATTCCTCATTCAGTGCTGCTTTCGATTTCGAAAACACGATCATTGAAGACAATCTGACTCTCTATGCCAAGTATGAGGATCCGATTACCGTTACCTTCTCGGCAGACGGCGGCGAGCCCGCTCCTGAAGATCAGAAGATTCTGAAGGGTGCAACAGCGACACGTCCGGAAAATGACCCGGAGAAGGACAACTACGAGTTCCTCGGATGGTTTGAATCTGATGAAACTGAATCAGTAGCGTTCGATTTCACGAAGGGAATTGAATCAGATGTAACCATCTATGCCAAATACAGGGAAGCAATAAAGTATGAGGTAACATTCAACCTCAACTATGAAGAATGCCCAGAGGCTCAGAAGGTATCAGTTTATGACGGTAATAAACTTGCAAAACCGACTGATCCCGAGAGGCTTGGATATTTCTTCGAAAAATGGACTGTTGAAGAGGCGGCTGACTCAGATGAATATGATTTTGATACTGCTGTAACAAATAGCTTCCCGCTGTATGCCCAGTGGACTAAGGCAATAGCTGTCTCCTTCGATTACAACGAGAAGGAAACTCCTACAACGGATACTGTGTACATCGTGAAGGGTACCGCTGTGGATAAGCCTGATTTCATTGCAAATCCCGGATATGTTTTCCTCGGCTGGTTTGAAGCTGGTTCGGAAACCGCATTTGATTTCAACACGACCATTGAAGAAGATTTGGCTCTTACTGCAAAATGGGAACTCGGAACACTCTACCAGTTCGTTTCCACGATTGATTCTGTCAAGTCTGGAAAGCCCTCAGGTAATGATAAGTACGTCCTTTATTACAAGGGAACAGAGGAAGCTCCTCAGCCGACTGTGAACGATGGAGATGTCTTGTCGTTCAGATTCAGAACCACTATAGATCTCGGGTTCATCAATGTAAGAGGCGATGCAAAGTGGGTCTATGAGAAAACAGGTCCGAATTACGGAATGACTACCATTGAGACAAAACAGGATGGATGGACATACGTTACGTTTGTCTTTGATTCTTCATCCGCTGATTCCGGTACACCTCCCGCAGAGAAGGCCTGGTGGAGATTTGACTTTGGAAGCAGAACGATTCTTGTCGGTGATATTCTTGAGGTCCAGGGCTGGGCATTGAATGGCGAGGCCCTTCCGATAAATGATGCCAATGTCGCACAGAAGGATAAGGTCGGGGAGAGTATCAATCCGAAATACTCGGTAGTGCAAGGTGGTGCATATGATTGGGTAAGTCATACTGTATCCTTTGTAATGGGTGCAGGTCCTGAAAAAGCGCCCGAAAATGTTGAGTTCGGTGAAAAACTGGAAAAGCCTGAAGATCCTGAGGTTGAAGGATACAAGTTCCTCGGATGGTTCTCGGATGAAGCATTGACAACTGAATTTGATTTTGATTGTCCGATTATCGCTAATACGACAATTTATGGAGGTTTCGAAGAGTCTTCAGGAGTCTCTTACACTGTCACCTTCAATCCGAATTTTACGGGTGCTGTAAAACAATTTGTCGAAGTAGATGAAGGTGATGCATTGGTACCTGCTAAAGTCGGTAATCCTGGTTATTACCTTGAAGGCTGGTTTACTGCAGGTGGGGATGAGATTGACTTCTCAACTTACGAGGTGACTGAAGATGTTGAACTCTACGCTCACTGGACAAAACCGACATCATATTATGAGTTCACCGTTGGTGTAGCAAACAAGAGGATTGCTTTCAGATATTCCGATGATAGCGAACACTACTTAGGAATAGCACCAAAGAAGGGAGATACAATTACCTTCAAATATAGAGTTCCTGAAGGCAAAAACTTCAACAAGCTTTATCTGAGAGATTTTGCTGGATCTAGTGGATCGAAGTTTGCTGATGGCGGTGACAGTTCTTGGGCAGTGGCAACTGTTTCCGGACCGGATGACGGTTGGTATTCATTCAGTGTCACATTTGACAAGTTGCAGTCTGGAGCGGCATACGAGTTCCCTGTTCCTGGATTCCTTCTTGAGTTGAGATACGATGGAGGTTTCGTTGTTGGAGATATTATCGAGGTTATGGGCTTCGCGTACAATGGCGAGGAACTTGAAATAACAGATGATTATCACATGGGTATCCGCACTAATGAAGGTGCAGACAACGCCAAAGATGATACGAAGCCGACGATGAAAATTATTCCAATTGGTGAATAATCAACACTGATTGTTTTCCCAGTGCCATCCGGGCAACCGGATGGCACTATGGGGTTTTGTTTCTGAATAATAAAGATACATTGAGGAGTAATTGATATGAGGAAAGGATTTGTCTTCCTGCTTTGTTTGCTGATGGTCATCACCATTGTCGCCTGTAAGAATGGACCGGAGAAGGGTGGAGAACTCGAACCTGAAGAAGGGGAAACTTTCTATAGGCTTACAGCAACCAGGGAAGCAAAGAGATTTGCGTTCTGTTACTCAGGGGATGCCGGTCTCTTCATCAATCCTGAGGCAGGTGATGAATTGACAGTCATTTACAGGACAAATCATGCAGTGACTCACATGTATCTCAGGGATGCAGCAGGCGAACTCAATTTCGCGAATAAAGAGACGATCGACGACTATGTTTCCGATGCTGACGAAGATGGCTGGATTACCTTCACCTTTGTTTTCCCGGAAACCGGACCGTATGGGGAAGATGGTTCCGTTTCAGGTTTCCTTTTTGAACTGGCGAATTACGAAAGTGGCAGTCATGAGGATGGAAAGGGCAAATTCGCAGTAGGTGATTATCTCGACATTCTTGAAATCAGGTTCAACAACGAATGGTTGCCGATTGAGGCTGCCGGAAAAGACGGCAGGAGTAATCAGGGCGTATGGAACAGGGCGTTGGATGATTCCAACACTGACCATACGATACCTACTCTCGAAGTGGAAAAGCTTTGAAAGGATCGGCTGAATGAGTGCCGGTATCATCCGTCTGTTCGGATGATTCTTTCCGGGTTTTTCTAAGTTGAGTATCAGGAGTTTTTGTATGAGAAAAGTATTGGTTGTTTTGATTTGCATGATGGCCCTGTTTGCAGTCGTCTCATGCAAGAACGAGCCTTCCGGATCGGGTGGTTCCGGTTCGGATGACACTTCTGAGCCGGACTGGGATGCCGGATCATTGGTTATCAAGCCGGCAGAGGGATGTTCCTGGTCCGACAACAACAAGGATAGATTCCAGTTCTTCATCAACCATGAGTTGAAGGCGGATGACGTTGTTGAGTTCCTTGTGATGCTTTCAGACTCGTTTGAGAAGATTGTGCCGAGGAGCAGCAACGCTGATTCATCATGGAGAAAGTTCGATCAGTTATCGGTCGATGAACTTGAATTGAATGGTGAATGGTACGAGGTTTCATTCAAAGCCACCGAAGACTGTGAGTATATCGGAATCACATGCATGCTCAAATCCGGAGCTGAGCAGAGTGAGGATTTGTACTTCGGAATTACAGATCTGATTATCAATGAAGAAGCAATCGATTTTGACACACTGGGCGAAGGGTATGCAACTCCATTCATCGGAGCAGCTAATCCCAGCGCAATCACAGCTGTCATAACAGAATAAACAGGAGTAGAAGTATGAAGAAGGCATTGTCGCTTGTCGCCATGCTTGCACTTGTGTGTGCAATGGCTTTCGCCGGGAACTTGATCAAGTTCGGTGATATGGAATCGGGTTCAGCAACCAGTTGGATGGAAGAGGGCAGTTCCCTGAAATACGATGCCGGAAAAGGCATCAACGGCTCAACGGCTCTTCTCGTCAAAAACACTGAAACTTGGAGTGGTGTAGGTGTCGATGTGACAAAGATCATCGACAGCAAGAAGAGTTACTACATCGAATGCTGGATCAAGCTTTCTACAAAGCCGAAAAGCGAAGTGAAGGGTTCCATTACATTGGAGTTCCGTCCAGATGTCGTAGCCGACTACGGTGAAGACTGGATGGGATATTACTACGTCATGCCCGGAATTGATTTCGACTATGAGGAAAGGGGAGAAATCACGGGTAGTGAGATTCCCGTCAATGCTACGGAATGGGTGAAGGTCAGCGGTGTCATCAGACCTGAAGATATGGAGTCTCCTGTGGATTCCCAGGGTGTCGAGATAACCAGACCCATAACCGGAATAACCTGTTACTTCAAGATCGATCCTGCCAAGGGAATGAAGTACTGGGTAGACAACGTGATTATTGAAGAGATCCCCAACGTTGATTGAAAAGAATAAAAAAATGGAGGGAAATGGATGAAGAAATACTTAGGTATACTTCTGATTGCACTATTCATGTGCACTGTGCTGATTGTTGCAGTTTCCTGTAATCAGGAAGAACAGCAGCCCAAGGAGACAACTTACACCGTCACCTTTGATACTCAGGGTGGTTCGACTATTGAACCTGTCACAGTCAAGCCGAAAAAAGCTGTGGCCAGGCCGACTGATCCGACAAGGACCAACTATGTCTTCTTCGGATGGTACAAGGAAGCCGCGTGCAAGAATGTCTATAACTTCAAGAATGCAGTGAATTCTTCCTTTACGCTGTATGCGAAGTGGGTTGAAGTGGATAAATGCTGCAAGGTCACCTATGACCTGGGATATTCCGGAAAGACGAATGTCGTTTGGATGGAAAAGGGATATGCCGTAACAAAGCCTGCTGATCCGACAAGATCGAATTACCGCTTCCTTGGATGGTATGCTGATTCCGAATTCAATACAGAATACGATTTCAATGCCAAAGTCAGTGCCTCCGAGGTATCAATCTATGCAAAGTGGATTGACAACACCACATATGAGAAGACGGATCCCATTCTTCCTACCGGGACCGGAAATGTCATTCCCACAACCTGGAGTGTGAATACCAAAGCGGCAGAAAAAGGATATACGGCAGATGTTCCTGATATCATCTACAACTTCTCCGGTACAATAACGGACGTCACAAATGTTTCGGAAGAGCTGAAAGCCGCAATGAAAGCTGCAACTGAAGATCCTGACTACTTTGATGATACCCCGAAAAAAGTCCTTTTCGTCTTCAGTGATGGATGGGGAGTCAATGACGTCAAGATGTCGAGAGTCTACAAAGGTGAGTTGATTCTCGATTCGATTCCGAATGCCACCCAGTCGAAGACCGATAGTTATCTCAAGTATTCACATGACGGAAAGAACAACGACTATACGTCCAAGACAACAACAGACAGCACTGCCGGCGGAACTCAGGTTCTTGCAGGTTACAAGACGAGGTACGGTTACATCTCCCTCGATGTCGACGGAAACATCATCCCGAACCTCTCTGAAGTCGCAAAGTCCAACGGCTGGAAGGTTGCATGTGTGACAAACGACAACATCGCCGATGCAACTCCTGCGGATTCAATCATCCACGATACCAACCGCTACCATTCGGATGTCCTTTATTACAAGGAACTGATGTCCGGGAACTGGGATCTCCTAATGGGCTGGGACTGGGGAATGGGAACCTATTTCAGCAAGCACTCATGGGCAGATAAACTTGAAACGGCTGCGAAGGAAGGCATCAAGGATGCTAATGAAAAAGAAGGCACTGGAACAGTGGGTTCCGGACAGACTGCGATTCAGTTCTTCAAGGCACTCGATACAGAAAAAAAGGCGAAAGTCGCTCCGTTCCTGATTTATTATGCCCTGTGGGAGATGGAGGATGAATCAAGACTCAATTCCTGGCAGAGATGGACAAGAACCACCGAAGGAAAGCAGGAACTTGATGCTTTCCTCGCATGGCTTGACGCGGATACCGGGCTCAAGGCCGCAATCAGCAAGCTTGGAACGTACGGCAGTCCGTCCACACATGTCGCCAGATTCACACTTTTCACGGATCTTGTCAAAAACACCGATTTCAGCAAACCCGTTCTCGGCTCATGGACGGAGGATACTGCGAATTACGAGTCGGCAAGTCCCAACAGAGGATATCTGTTGCACGATGTCGATTACCCGAGTTTCCCCGAGATGGTTGCATATACCATCTACATGATGGATGCTATGGCCGGAGCTGATGGCGGATTCTTCGCAATGATCGAGAACACATGTACCGATGGATGGGGCCATTCCAGCAAGGATTCAAAGATCCCCGGAATGCTAAATGAGGTTCAGTGCTTTGACGAAGGTGTTGCCATAGCGGTCAGGTATGTTCTTGATCATCCGGATACACTGCTTGTTATCACGGCCGACCATGAAACCGGAGGATATGACCTCAGAGAAGGTTGGGAGAATGATATCAGCAAGATCAAGTCAACTACTACCGGCCACTCCAGCCAGAACGTTCCTCTCTATGCATTCGGTGCAGGAGCCGATCGCTTCTCGGCAGAGAATATCCATGCCCAGTATGGTAATCAGAAAAATGCAGGAGTCAACGCGGATGGAACTATCCATGAAGGTTGGATTACCGGAGCCATTCTCGGACAGCTGATGAGCGGTGATCCGACTTTCGGTGAGCCGGCTGACTACAAAGGACAGTGATAGAGGATGATCTTTATGAAAAGAGTTACAGTTATTCTGTTTTCTCTGCTGATTTCTCTTCTGCTTGCAGGGCTTTGCTCCTGCAAGCAGGAGGTTTCTCCGGAGGAACCACAAGAGACCATGGTTGAAATTCCCGCGTGGGAGAAAAGTGAAGACGGATTGCAGAATCTTCCGGATGCCGTCTTGTATGGTACAGGAACAAATGTTTCCGATGCGCTTAAATCCGGAGTAAAGAACGGGCCCGAATTTGATGAAGCGAAACACCTGATCGTCATGGTCTGCGAAGGTCTGACTTCAGAGCTTATAGATAGTGCAAGAAACAAGTACGGTGAGCTGATGCTGGACTGTCTTGTCAAGGGAACGACAACGTCAAAGTATACCTCGGAGTCGGGGTTGCTTCTGGTGAATTACATCCAGGATTCCTTGTACAAGACCATGACCGGAATTACCGCCATGGGAGATGTTTCATGCAACAGCCTGAGAAGGATCACAACGAAAAAGAATAATTCAGATTCCAGGGAAGCTGTTTATTATGATCAGTTCCTTTTACCCGGATCGAATTCCCGTTTGGCATTCGTAATGGGGAAAGGTGATTTTGACAATGTCTTCTCTCCCGGGTCTGCAGAATACATGAATGAGGTATACAAATCTAGTGCGATGAAAGTATCATCTCTTTCAGATGCCACTGACCTGTACAAGAAAGAGGTTCACTTCTCTTGTGGTGTGGAACAGCATGACGGACCAGTAATGATGCTTTACACAATTTTCGGCAATGAGAAGGATCTTCCTTCATTCAAAGTGGAAACGGCATTTTCCCTTGCATGGTTGCAGAGCATTGAGGATGAAGACGGTTTCTGCGACATCCTTTCGTACAGTCCGTCATCCGGGCTTGATTCCAAAGGAGTGAAAGAGTTCGACGAGGCGGTTGCGATTGCCGTGAAATTCGTTCTTGAGAATCCTGACACAGCACTTCTCATCTGCGGTTGTCCTGAAGACGGTTCGGAGAAGGAAGTCTGCTTCTATGGACTTGGAAAGGATGTGTCGGCTCAAAGTACATTCTATGAGTGCGTGAGTTCACTCTATGACTGATTTTTTCACTGGCCGGATTTCTCCGGCCAGTTGTTTTTTTCACAAGGTTTATTGAAAAGGGAAAGGTCATGAAAAAGATTTCATATGGATTGCTGTCGGTTCTTGTGGCTTTAATCATGCTGACAGGCATTGTCGCATGCAAGCAGGAGTCGGAACCCACTCCGGAACCGGTTGTCGTGAAGACAACCAGATACTACATGCCGAACGGCTGGGATTCGAAAGTCC
>Ga0310690_10006591_pt1 | contig 15203 bp, 8 predicted proteins | sample AusTroGonzalo_MG_2_FD_207661 | JGI IMG/M metagenome (GOLD analysis project Ga0310690, IMG submission 207661) | Bovine rumen microbial communities from tropical cattle in Woodstock, Queensland, Australia - Gonzalo_04 (v2) (version 2) | ecosystem: Host-associated > Mammals > Digestive system >...
ACTTCATCGTTTTCTTTCAAATACTTATAAGGTGTTGGCATAATATTTCTCCTTTACCCAAGACAGATGACACAAGGAATAATCTTTGCGTTCGAGATCATATCGTTTGAAACTCGTTGCCCAACGTAGAGTTGGAGCGTGATAGTGCCCGCCGTACTAACTACTATTCTTACGTCGTCATAGTTGTCCATTCTAATTGTGTCTTTGCTGTCGACTTGATGCTGAATCATTCCACACGTCTTGATCACAACTTCCGATGAGGGAGGGGTAACAGTTATCCCTGTGAGGGTGATGTTTCTCATACCGCTACCGTTGAGGATGTGATAGCATCGAATATTCCCGTAGATAATGAGATACTTTCCATCCGACGTAACCTTACCGTAGAGCGTTGAGACTATTATGGTAGTATCACTAGAAACGGAAGTTGCTGTTAATGCTGTTTCAGGGCCAAAGACAAGATTAAGCGGGGTAGGTTGAGCGATGCCGAGATTTGTTCTTGCATCAGCCACGTTGGTTGCTCCCGTCCCGCCTTTTGATATTGGTAGAACATCACTAAAAGACGATGTTCCTAGCATAGGATAGAACGAATCACCATTCTCGTCTTTAAGTTGTTTATAAGGAACATTTGACATCTGTTATACCTCACTTTATCTGTATAATACTTCCATAGAAATTTAGATAGTAGTTTGTAGTTGACCCGTCGCCATACTGATAAAAGTTCAAACGGACACTTCCATCAGCAAAAACATTGTAGTTTACAAAATCTCCTGAAGCTAGGATAGTTCCTCCTCTCATCAGAAACCCAGCACAAGCAACATTCTTTTGTGCGGAGGGTTGTAACCCTAATCCTGTAATGAGAAATCCAGACCATCCGGTTGATTGAGACCCTCCTCCTACACCTAAAACCCCGCGAAGTGAAAAGAATCTGCCGTCTTTCGATACTGAATAATACAGACTATTTGATTTTACAGTCATGCTAGTTCCGCTGTAAGCACTTATATTTGCACTTGGAACAAGTTGATCGTTAACATAAAAATCTAAGATTCCAAGATTTGTTTGAGCATCTGCCACAGTATTTGCACCAGTACCTCCTTCTGCAATGCTAAGTGTAAACTGTGAAGGAGGAGTTACAGATCCTGTAGCTTCAGCAGATACAGCTCCTAAATTCAGTCGAGCTGCTGCAGGCGTTGCGCCTCCCGTACCCCCGCTAGTAACCGGAAGAGGGGAATCAATAGTCATAGTTTCTGAAGAAACCTCTCCGTGAACTCTTAGTTTCTTAACAGCAGTATTGTTTGCTAATCCAAAGAATGCAGCTGAAATTCCATTCGGTGCAAGATTCAATGTTGCAGCAACACTTGTGTTTGTTAATATTCTTGTCTGTACAACTCTATTACTAGATGTTATTATTGAATCATAAGTGGAAATCTCAATAAGATATGAAGAAGCTGTAGTAATATTTCCTCCACCAGCTACTCCCTTTGTGTTGTTTGTTAGGTTTTCATATGATCCATATGTCCCACCATCAAGTAACTTGTATCTAGTTTGAATAGTTAAAGTATTATCACCACTAAAGTCTGTATATGAAACAACAGGAGTTACAGCATAATAAGTGCCGTCAGTACTTTCTGTTCCTAAACTATCACATCTAATGAGTGTTATTGAAGTGAAGGATGGAGAAGAATACTGTTCACCAACAATTGTATTAGTATAAGTAGTAGTATAACCTCTTGAATCGGTAGCAACTACGGAAACAATGTTATTTCCTTGTAGAGCAGTTCCAAGAGAACCACTGTCTGTTCTTGTTTGAGAATTACAACTAGCTACAATTGAAGCTATTGTAGCACCATAAGAACCAGACACTTTTGAGCTATCAATGGTCACATTTATTGTACTGTAACCTGCAACACAATGATTCACAACTGCAGTATAATTAGAAGAAGCCCAACCCGAAGAACAAACAGGCTCTCTGCCACTAGTAGGGAGACTAAGACTAAACTCGGCAGAACAGGTGTTTCCTACTTGAGTTCCTCCTTCATAAGAGTATACATATATAGTTACAGTGCCAGAAGTAGTCGTTGGTATATTACTTCCTAAACTAGTTGGGGGTGTCCAAGTACAAGAAGAACTTGAAGTTGAAGACACAATGTTTGTTACACTAGATTGGCCTGTAAACTTATACGCAACTTTATATGTATAACCTGAAGTATATGGAGTCCAAGAAATTGTTGCTTGCGAGTTCATATACAATGTTGAGCTTACAGTAATATTAGTAGCAGGTGTGAGGTTCTTTGTATCTGTTGCAGAACACGACAACTGTGTTGACTGTAATGCAAGATACATGTAAGGTGATGCACTTGAGGGGGCAGTGGAGCTAATAAATACATAATATGTTCCTGAAGACCCTATACTTAGTCCACTTACAGTAACTTTTAAGTTATTTGGAGAACTAGAGTTAATACTAGTAGAAGTATATCCCGTTGAAATATAGTTAGTGGAAGCTGATTGACCGGAAAACTCATCACTAGGGTCATGATTGTAAACTGCTGCATACACATTAGCACTTACACTACTATATGAACGAATCTGAGGTATGTTGAATGTTAACTTTGTTACCGTATATCCTGAGCTTACAGTTACCGAAAGCCTATATAAAGTACCATAAAGTGTGCTACCAGAAGGCCAACCTGCAATAAGTGGAGCTGTAATGTTTGATACATCACTGTTCCAAGAAGCACTACCTCCTGCTCTATACTTTATATAAGTCATAGAAACACTACTCATATACTATCTCCTTTATATTATCTCTAGATTAAACATGCTTTATTATCAGACCATTCGTATTATCAAAAGTTACAATCCACTGTTCATCAAATGCTAATTTCTGATTTATTGTCGTATTATTTATATACAATTCTTGGTTAGAAATGTAAGCTATTTCAGTTGGACCTTCCATGAAACTATTCTTTGTTGATGACAACTGTTGCTTAAAATTTCCTTTACCCAGAGTCATTGTGCTATTTGGTACATCAAACTGAATAAAAGAATCAATATTTTCTTGATAAGGCTGAAATACAACAGTGTCTAACTTTGATGCAAGTACTCCATCAATTGCTGTTAAAGTTGATTGTATTCCTGTTATCTTATCAGAGTTTGATTGAACACCATCAGCTGCTTCATTTGCGGTAGACTGGGCTTGATTTGCTGCGTTACTCGCATCTTGCGCTTGATAGTAAGCACTTACTGCAGAATCAAATGTTGCATTACGTTCAACTGTTCCTGCTGAACAGCTGTTATCGTAGAAAATAATCATCTGGAATGAGTAACAGACGCAAGTTATATTTGATCCAGTTTGTATATCAACAGAAGGAGCAACATTTTCCCAAGTAAAAGTAGCTGTGTACTCAACATATTGTTGAGTATTAGGATCTAGTAATTGATATGAATAAGATCCAGTAGGAACAACTGTATAGTTAGAAGAATCATATACAACTGTTGGTAAAGATATAAACTGAGCATCAGGAACAGTTAACATATACCAACTTTGTAAAGAAGTTGCATCATTCAAATCTTTGATTGTAACTTCTGCAGTTGCAATAGTGTTTACACCTGACACTAGTTTGCATGTAACTACTATCTGATTTCTAACATCAGTTCTTTGGACTAACAATGAACCGCTTGTAGAAGTTAGATAAGAAATTATAATAACGCTTCCGTCTGTAGGAGCTGTTGTAAATACAATTGTATTCTGATCGCTTACGGAATATGCAGTAGTAACTGTTCCGTCTATTGTAATTTCAATAGTTGGATTGTTGTTATAGTTAAGTATATCAAGACCCGTATCAAATGTTACTGCTGTACCGTTTCCAACAAATCTTTCTTTTGCAAACCAGTTAAGTTGCCCAACTGTTGTTCCACCGTTAGTAACAGTTCCATTACTAGCAACAGTTAACTGAGCTGCCCCTAAATAGACTACAGCTGATAGTGTAGATGATAGAGTTTTTGAATTGAATAATGTACCATTATCAGATTGAATCTCAAGAGAGATAACACTATCGCCATATACACCAATTATAAGTGCATCGCTAGAAGTACCTGAAGACGATCCATTAGTATATGTTATAACAGAATAGTTCCACAGGTATCTATTAGTAGCGTCCATCTCAGGAAGGGTTGTACTCCATCCGCTACTAGGTCTTGTTGTTGTAGTACTTAGTGCATAATATTCAGTGATGCTTGAAATACCTACACCAGTTGCACCGTTATCACCATACGCTCCAATTATACACGGATCCGTGTATGTGGGACTTCCGGAACTATATGTAATCTCTTCATAGTTCCAAAGATATTTATTTGTGCTAGTTACATTCTGAATTGTTGTAGTCCAACCAGAAGTTGATCTAGTTACACCGGAATCTTGATCTGTAGCTAAGTAGTAGTTAATTACCCCTGTAATACTACGACCGTTTGTGCCATTAGCACCATTCTGAGCAAGTATTACAGGCGTCGCCCATTCAGTGTAAGCTATCGTATCTGTAGATGTATTTGATGATGCTGAAGCGGCAGTTACGTATATAGGATTAGTACCGGAAGGAATTGTCTCACTCCAGCCTGTTGGAGTTGAGGTTAATGCTTTATTTTCAAAGTTGTATGTTAATGTACTTGTCCAGTCAATAGTTGCCGCACTTGATGAACGTTTATACAGATAAACAACAGCATTATTCAAACCATTTGTACCGGGAGATCCGTCTTGTCCATCTTCAATCAGCTTAACTATGCTACTCCACTCTGACGGACCAATACTATCTGTTGTAGAAGTACTGACTGCTGTTGCCTGTATTACAAAACAGGGATTACCATCAGTGGCAGGAATGGTCTGAGACCAGTTTCCTAGAGTTCCTGAAAGAACACCGGTTGAGAATGTATACGTCAGATTGCTTGACGGTTTAGTTAAAGAAGAAGCAGATGCTCCTCTTTGATACAAGAATACAGTTGCTGCATTGGAACCCTTACTTCCATCAGATCCATTTTGAGCTAGTATTACGGGAGTGGCCCACTCAGTATACGCGATTGTATCTGTTGAAGTATTTGAAGAAGCAGATGCAGCTGTTACATATATTGGGTTACTGCCCGAAGGAATTGTTTCCGACCAACCAGTAGGTACTGAAGTTAACGCTTTATTTGTAAAGTTATATGTTAGATCTGAAGTCCAATCAACTGTTACTGCAGAAGATGAACGCTTGTAAAGATAAACAATAGCATTATTTAATCCGTTAGTGCCAGGAGCACCGTCTTGACCATCTGAAACAAGTTCTACAATATTACTCCATTCAGAAGAAGCAATCGTATCTGTAGCAGAAGCGCTTACTGCAGTTGCTTGAATTACAAAACACGGGTTTCCGTCACTTGTTGGGATAGTTTGAGTCCAGTTGCCCAACGTTCCCGAAAGTGTTCCAGTTGCAAATGTATAAGTTAGATTTCCAGAAGGCTTACTTATCGAAGATGAACTAGCAGCGCGTTGATACAAGAAAACAGTCGCAGAATTTGCACCATCATCACCATCAGTTCCGTTCTCTGCAAGAATAACTGGGCTAGCCCATTCTGTATAGGCTATGTCATCAGTTGCGGTATTTGAACTTGCTGTTGCCGCCGTAATATACAGTGGATCAGATCCAGAAGTAATTGTCTGGCTCCATCCTGTGGGTGTACTAGTTAAGGATTTATTAGTAAAATTATATGTTAGGTTAGACGTCCAATCAATAGTTGCTGCTGTTGAAGAACGCTTATACAAATAAACAAGAGCATTGTTTAGACCATTTGTGCCATTTGTTCCATTAACACCTTCACGGCTTACCGAATAAGCTGTGCTACTTGTGGTATCAGAATATGTTGTAATAGTTCTGGTCCATAAGTAATCTCCTTGAGCTAATGTCGGGATAGTTGATTGCCAACCTGTAGAAGGAGCAGTAGAACCATCACTTGAAACGGCATACATTACAGACGAAGAAGTGATACCAACACCATCTTCGCCGTCTTCAACAATCTTTGTAATATCGCTCCATTCTGACGATGCAATAGTGTCTGTAGCTGTATTGCTAACAGCTGTTGCTTGTATTACAAAGCACGGATTGCCGGTAACTGCAGGAAATGTCTGCGACCAGTTTCCTAAAGTTCCCGACAAAGTTCCAGTAGCAAATGTATATGTTAATGTTGATGAAGGCTTACTTAAACTGCTTGCACTTGCTGCTCTCTGATATAGAAATACGGTTGCGGTATTCATACCGTCTGTACCATTACTACCATTTTCGGCAAGTACAACAGGAGAAGACCATTCAGTATATGCTATTGAATCAGTATTTGTTCTTGAAGAGGCGGTAGCTGCTGTAACATATATAGGATTAGTTCCCGATGGAACTGTTTGACTCCAACCCGTAGGTGTTGATGTCAATGCTTTATCACTAAAGTTGTAAGTAAGATTTGATGTCCAATCTATAGTTGCAGCCGAACTTGAACGTTTATACAAGTATACAATTGCAGTATTTAGACCGTTCTGTCCTGGGTCACCAGGAGATCCATTAACGCCATCTCTACTTACAGAGTATACTGTAGAGGAATTGCCATCAGAATAACTAGTAATAGTACGCGTCCAGAGGTAGTCTCCTTGTGTTATCGTTGAAGGAAATGTAGGCGACCAGCCGCTCTCTGGAATTGAACTTCCGCTTGACGACACTGCATAGTTTACAGAAGATGAAGTTATTCCAACACCATTCTGACCATCTTCAACTAACTTAACAATAGCACTCCATTCAGATGACGCTATTGTATCGGTTGCTCCCGTTCCTATTGCAGTAGCTTGAATAGCAAAACAAGGGTTACCATTACTTGCTGGAATTGTTTGACTCCAGTTTCCAAGTGTTCCAGATAGTACACCTGTTGCAAATGTATATGTTAAAGTACTTGAAGGTTTAGTTATTGAGGAAGCTGACGCAGCTCTTTGATAGAGAAAGACCGTAGCAGAACTTGAGCCATCATCTCCGTCTGTACCATTCTGTGCTAGTACAACAGGAGTTGCCCATTCTGTATACGGAATAGTATCTGAGCTAGTTGTAGAAGAGGCTGTCGCCGCTGTCATATATAAAGGATCTGTCCCTAGAGGAACAGAAGCACTCCAACCACTAGGAGTACTAGTTAAACTATTTGTTGTAAAACTATATGTTAAATCTGAAGTCCAATCTATTGAAGCAGATGCTGCTCTCTTGTACAAGTATACGACAGCAGTATTCTTACCGTCACTACCATCTTGACCGTCTTCAATGAGTTTTACTATATTGCTCCACTCAGAAGATGCAATGGTATCAGTTGTACCTGTACCGATTGCCGTTGCTTGTATTACGAAACAAGGATTTCCGTTAGTAGCTGGGATCGTCTGAGTCCAGTTACCCAGAGTACCTGACAATACACCTGTTGAGAAAGTATATGTAAGTGTAGAAGACGGCTTGGTTAAAGATGAAGCACTTTCTGCCCTTTGATATAGAAAGACAGTAGCTGCATTAGAACCTGCTGCTCCATCTTCTACATACATACTAATAACGTGTGGAGTTGTAGTAGTGGGACTTCCCGTAGTATAACTAATTACTTGATAACTCCATAAGTACCGATTAGAACTTGTTGGGTTCATAGGAGTTGTATGCCAATCTGAAGACCCTGCTGAAGGAGGAGTTGTATCAGAATTATTTATTGCATAGTATTCTACTATACTTGTAATTCCTTTACCGTCACTACCTGTCTCACCATCTCTGCTAACACTATACACAACAGAATCTGGCATACTGGTATCAGTATACTCAGTTACTGTCTTAGTCCACAAATATTGACCTTGCTGAATAGAACTTGGGAATGTAGTAGACCACGAAGCTGAATCGGCAGGAGGAGTAGCACCTTGTGTATCTACATAATAATATATTGTAGAAGAAAGAATCCCAGCTCCTGATTCAGCATAAACAGTTATAATATGAGCATTTGTTTTTACATAACCTGTAATGCTATAGTGAGTAACTTCTGCATTCCACAGATACTTATTAGTTTCTGATAGTATTATAGAGTTTATATTGTTAGTCCAACCAAGAGTAGTCCATTCACTTGCTACTTCAATATCACTTGTAGGAGTTGTAGGAACATTCGTATTGCTAGTTGCAATATACCAGTCAACTATAGGCTGGTCAATATAATCAGAACTACCATCTTGAGCAATTACTGTAGGGCTTGACCATTCTCCGCTAGTAATAGTATCAGTGTCTTCATAACTAATAGCTGTTGCTTGAACTACATAACAAGGATTTCCATTAGAAGTAGGAACCCCCAAAGACCAACCATTAGGAGATGAAGGAGAAATAGCTCCAGTAGAGAACGTATAAGTTACTGTTGTACTAGGAGCTGACGGGGCAGTAGCAGACCGCTTATAGAGCTGTATAGTTTTTGAGTTAAATCCACTCTTGGTGAATAACATCGGAGTAGACCAAGAGGCAGCAGGTACATACCCTTGAGTGTTAACAGAGCTGACAGTTGCAGCTGTCACATAGATAGGATCATTTCCACTCGGTATATCAGAAGACCAACCAGTTGGTAAAGTAGAAAATCTCTTTGTATCAAAGTTGTATGTTAAAGTATTAGACCAATCTATCTGAGAAATCTCGGTGTCTGATCTCTTATACAGATAAACAATTATTGAATTAGCACTTGTTCTAGAAACACTAAATGTGTCGTTTGATGTTCCATCAGAGAATAAGACATAAGTCCAAGACCACAAGTACGGATTTACATCTGTAGTCTGTGGGGGATTCTCATACCAAACATTCTGTGCTGAAGTGCTAGGATGTTCCGTTCCGCTATTGTTTATTGCATACTTTACGTAATTGTCTACAATAGTTATACTTGAACCGGGGTCACCTTTTGCTCCTTGGATACAAGTCATACTTCTTGTTATAAGATCATTCTCATAAGTGACAGTTGTTCTCTGCCACATAAACTTTCCAGGCCAGAACTGTGGAGCTTGTTCAGACCACTGACTGAACTGGTCATAATGATCTTCATAGTTAGAAAGAGAATACTCAACAACTACTTTCTTAACATTGTTTTGATACTTATCATTCAGCTTCTTGATAGCATCAGGAGTTACATATCCAATGAATGTATTCTCAGTTAGATCTGAATTTACATTTACTTTCAAAGAATCAGCAATAACATCTGTTGATCCTTGTGACATATTCTCTCTATATAGTAAACCTATAATAACAGGATATGCAAGATTTTCATTCTCAAAAGCAACAAGTACTAGATCTCCCTCCTGATAAACAGGACTGCATCCAGGAAGTGTTTGAATGATTGCAGTATATAGTTCTTCAGTAGGAGTCGCTGTCGGGTCAGACTTAATCTTATTATAAACAGGTATTCTGACCTTCATTGAGTATTTATCTATTTTCTGCTCAATAATTGCTTTCTGTAACATGTGGTGATATCTCCTCTTTTAGAATGTTCTTACTTTTATAGTATTACTATCAACGAAGAACACTCCCGTACCAATTGAAACTTTTCCGTAACGATTGTTAACTTGTTGGCATTTCGTATCTGAGCTTAACTTACCAGCAAATCTTGTTAGATTTGAATCAAAATAGTATGATGTAAAAACAGGGCAGTAAACATAATCAATTATCTTATCTTTTCTCTGAAGTATTGCAGTATTGAATTGATTATTTATTGTCTTATTATTCATATAATGGACCTCCTTATACTGCCCTTAAAAACTACCACTAGAGCCTCCGTGATCTCTTCCACTACTAGAATAGTGTGTTGTACTTCCGCCTGTCCAAGGTTGACCTGAATTACTAACAGTTGAGTCAGAGGACGTAAATGTAAGTACATTATCTCCTGTAACTCTTGTTAACGAAAGTATAGTACGGTAACCATTTCCATCTACTATATCTTGCTGTTTTGTTATTATATACAATCCACTAGAAACATGACGCTGACCATAGAATAGAGCATTTACTCTAACGTAACTCATTAACATAGCAGGTCTCAATAGACCTTTCAATGTTAACTTTGCAGTAATCGGGAACTGCGTCATCTGAGTCCACCAAGTCTTCTGTGCTTGTGTTGTTCTATGGAATGTGCTTGATGTGGTAGTATTAGGTGAGTACTCAGTTATAACTCTTCCTTGCCTGTCGATACTATAAACATAATTCTCTGTCGGTATCTCTTGTGAATATTTATATAGTAAGTTCCAAGAATCTTCATTCTCAACTTGGAAGGCCATTACATAGTTATTGGGAGTATCACCAACATAACCAGAATAACCAACATCAACTTCATAAACATCAGAGCCATTCAAAGCTTCCGAAGTACAGTCAGCTGTTACTTTTACTACTTTGAAATATGGCCCATTATATTCATTGGTAACATCATCAACAATTGAAAGATAATATGTAGACTTTCCAATACTAGTTGTCTGCTCACCGGCAGAAGACATTTCTGAAACTAGATAATTAATATAAGTTAAGGGGTTCATTCCCTCTTTAGGCTCTAGCCGAGTTTCTCTGTCATCGCCTGCTATCAACCTTCTAGCAATTGTTTTGTTCTTCATTCCTGTAAAGATTTCTCTAAGTCCATACTTTTCAGAAAATAGAACTTCAATTATCTTATCACTAGGTTTACAAACAACACCTGGGAAGTTGTATGACCTTGCAGCTAGTTGTAAAGCATTGCTAGTACAGAATAATGTATATGTAATTCTCGAAGATGAGAAATCAATATTTGATGTTAATTTTGTTATAATAGCTTCTTCTTCTCTAAATATAAACGAAGGGGAACTATAATCACCATAACTTATTTTTATAGTCCCGTAACCAACACTACTAAATATCTTATCAAGTAAGTTTGGATCTTGTCCTGGCTCTATCTGATAAACCATACTTATTGTGTACTGATTTACAGTTCCGTTTATCTTTACTACTTCAACTCGTTGCATGTAGTTGGGGTATGTTACTCTTACAGTATTTTCAGTCTTTCTATAGCCATAAGTTCCAAAAGTAAATTCACCAATCTTGAGAATAATGAAAGGACTTTCAACAAATGTTCCTACGCTCAAAAGGCCTGTAGATCTTTGAGTAGAAATATTTGTAGGAGTTTCTGCAATAGTAACTCTTCGTATAGGTTCGTTTTCCTCAACAGCTCCAGCACTTCTTAATTTTCTTTGTGCTGCAACATATTCGGCATAAGAACTATATTTCTGATTTAGGTCTGTATTATTATCAAAATCTAACTTACTAGCAATTCCTGATATGATACTTTTCCATCTATCTATTGTTCCTGTGAAAGATTCAACAAGACTGTTAAGTCCTTCACTGAACCACTGTTCAACAGCAGACTGAGTACTTTCTTCTTCAGTTTCTCCGCTACTGTAACCTGTTGCCGGATCTTTATATCTTAAAACATCTTGCCAGTGAACATCCATTCCATGGACATTTCTACTGTAGTAATTTGTTGTTTTAATTCCTAAAGGTGTACATTCAACTACTTGTCCGTCTCCGATATACATACAAGTGTGACCGTCTCCGCCAGCACCTGAAGTTCCGGGTTTATTCCAAACAAGTACGTCTCCTGCTTGTAGTCCGTTACCGGTAATGATGTCAACTTTATCAGGAACATTTGTAAACCCACTCTTAGTAAAGTAGTAGGCCATGTCTCCTGTATACGAAGCGCCTGTTTTTACACCGGCCTTATTCCACGCTGAAATGATAAAGGCAGAACAGTCATAAGAGGTCGGACCCCAACGGTTCTGCATACTATATGTATAACCTTTGTCACACTGATTAAGAGCCCATTCAATAGCTAAATCAGTTGCTGTAGGTTCACTAACACCATATAAAGCACTATCACCAGAAGGATTATATGTAGCAGTGTAGCCACTGTACCGATTATAAAAATCATATGAATAACTTCTTCTGACGTCATAGTTATATACTGCGGGCTTCTCATACTTTGTTAAAACAGCGTCAGAAGCTGTCCCAATATCGTTAGTAGATTTTAATATACCTTCAAGACCAGCAGTACTTGCGATTGTATTATATGCAAAGTTTAACTGTGTATCAAGATTACCGATTGAAGTATTACGTTGCTTTGCAAAATTGTAAAGATCTCTCTTTAACTCCCACCATGTCCATTGAGCTAATCCGTAGCCCATCTGGTCACTCTGGAAACGCTCTCTTGAATATGAACCGCTATCTACTTGTTTTGTATACTCGCTATCGGACCAACCAAACCCATCTTGTACATTCTGAGGATTAAGACCACTTTCAGCTTGGAAGTTGCCCATTACACCTGCTGTACCAGCAGCAGTATAACCTTTTCCTCTAAAGAAGGACCATATTCTTTGTTCTACTGTTTGGTTAGTTGTACTGACAGCACTAGCACCAGATCTACCAGACCCGCCTCCGTCAGATACTAACACATTATTATTCATAGTATAACCTCTTTACTGAAATTCAATGCTAGACAGAACAGGAATGTTCAAAGGAGTGCCTTCTACTGGAGGATTGAATGGGTCATTAATTTTATTGAAATCACATATTACCCAGAAATATGTTGGAGTGTTATAGAAAGCAAGAGAGATAGAATCATATGTATCGTTCTTTTTTACCGTATATAACGAATAAGGAGTAGTTGGATCTAGATGGGAAAGGGTTCCATACACATACTTATTCTGATTAGTATCATAGTAATACGGAAAAGAACTATATCGTGAAAGTCTTTTATACTTTTTATAAGCCTTATCTATTAACTTATCCATCACTATCACCTAGTTATGAATTAGAATATGCGGAGAACGGAGCAGCTGCTACATATAGATTTCTAGCAAGAGATGTATTAAGACCTCTAGAGCTTCCCATCTGGGCAGCAATAAGAGCATCATAAGGTTCAGTTTCTGTAACATTAAACGCTACATCTACCAGTGCATACTTTCCGTCGCTTAACATAGGATAGCGATATGTTACACCAACTGCTCCAGAAATTACTCCTTTAATGAATAAATCTTGACCAAGTCTTAGAGCTACTTGTGGAGGATTGACCATCTTCTTTGCTACTTCATATGTAGGAAGAGCGGCTGCTTGAATATACTTAATAAGTAAGTCTGTATAATCGTCATTACTTTCGTTCTCTATCATCGCAGTGCTAACACCATAGTTAATCTGCTTCATCATATCTCTATGTAAATTGAACGAAACTTGTAATGAACGAGGACCTGAATTTGCATAAGAATATATAGGGGCTGAACGTGCTAGCGGTATAGAAGAATTGAAATTCACATTCTGTGTATCCGTAACAGAATCTGCATAAGATGGAAGCAGAATACAGACACCCATCGTACCTCTATTATTCGGAACATGATATAAGTAAAGATAGTTATCCGGCATAACATATCTACTATAGTGATTGTTAAATGTTACTGCCATTATTACATATATCCTTTCATTATAGAATTTTCGACATCTTTGTCTACATATCCTGTAATATCAATTCTTCGTGAATGTCTACTACTCATATAGTCTCTATAAAGTGCTCTCCTTAGATTGTTATCCCAAACACCTGTTTGTTTAACTCTACTTCTCTGAGCTATCTTTATATCTAACATTGATTCATCTCTCGGAGTAATAACATTCTGTAGTAAATATTCTACTAATCTATTTGAATATGGTCTTTGCTCCTTATTACTGAATTGAAGTAAATCAAGATTACTTAGCATCATCTTGTCCCATTCAGCAGGAGTTATGACATTCTTTTCTTTCACGATAGTTCCATCATAATCTACATCTAGAACTTCTTCAGAATTATAAATCTCATTACAGGAAAGATCAGTATAGTCTCCTTCTAATACAACCAGAGTAGTGTCTACAGTGGACATAAACTGAATTAGAAGGTATAAGTACCTTTCATTTCTTTGATGTACTTCTGCGTGACTGTCTCCCTGTCTATTCTGAATTTCAATCGTAAACGGTTGTTTGAAAGAACACGACAACTGTTTATGTACGTTACAATGACCCTTTCTATTGCATAAATCATCAGTAAGATCAAAAGAACTAGATCCAGACCATGCAGGAATAAGTTGATTATTTTCTTGATATATAGGAGCAATCATAACAGCCGAACTTGAGTCAGCAGCTATTGTGTATTTCTTGTTGAACTTGATGGGAACCATTGCAACTTTATAGGGAGAATTATCTCCTTGTACAACTCCTAGTTCTGTAACATAGTAATTAGCAATATATTCATTACACCAACAGTTATAAAACGGCATAAGGTCTATATTAAAACAATCTCTATAAGCTCTTAAGTAATGACCTAATTGTTTATGAGTTTTAGTGTCATAGTAAAGATTGTCAGACATAAACTTTTCAGTAAACTTCGGATAGTAATTGCCAAATGAATAATGACTAATAACTTGTACTTCTGCATCTTCTGTAAAGATACCGCTCTTTGTGCATTTGAATATATTACATCTATTTATATAGATGAAAGGAGCTAGAATATAATCTCCTTCTCTAACGGTGTCATAAGTTGGTAGAGGAGTACTATGAATAATATTCTTTATTAGCTTACTCTCTATTGTATTTGTAAAATACTTAGCCATATATTATAACCTCCTCACCGAATCTAACGTCTGCATAATATAATTAGCACTATTATCAGTTGTAGGAATAATACTCTCTATCTGCTGTAATAGTAACTTGACTCCTTCCGGATCTAATTGAGAGATTAAAGTATTTAATTGGTTAAAAGAAGAAGTTTCTAACTCAGAAAGTTTTACTCTTATAGGCTTTGATTGTGTTTCAAATAGCTCTTGATATATCTCATTTGCTCCGCTTGAAATCTCTTCACTTAGACCCGTTATAGCAGAAGTAGCATTTGCTAGTGTAGTTGCATTAGTAACCAGATTATTTATTGTACTAGTTGCTCCCGATGTAGTATAATAAGCACTGGAGCTAACTCCTTCAATGACAGGGGCAGATGTACCAAATGTACTTCCTGTTATAACAACATCATTGTAACCTCTCTGTGCAGCATTATAGGAAGACAGACTTGAAGAACCCCCAACAGTAACTCCCTTGATACCTTGAGTGTAATCAGTTCCTCTCATTGTAAAATCATCCCAA
>Ga0310690_10006592_pt1 | contig 15202 bp, 10 predicted proteins | sample AusTroGonzalo_MG_2_FD_207661 | JGI IMG/M metagenome (GOLD analysis project Ga0310690, IMG submission 207661) | Bovine rumen microbial communities from tropical cattle in Woodstock, Queensland, Australia - Gonzalo_04 (v2) (version 2) | ecosystem: Host-associated > Mammals > Digestive system >...
AAAGGCAAAAGAGTTTCGTGAATTTTGTTTAAAAAATGAAATGTATCCATCTTTCAGTTCTATTGAAGGATATGATATGGTGAATTTAATAAACCATATGATTTCAAATGGTCTTGATTTGACACAAAACAATTTCTTGAAACTGAAAGAATTCGATAGTGTTGCTGGAAAAGTGAGTTTTAAAAGTTTAGGTAATGCAACATATTCTTTCATCTTGGCGACATTAAAAGATGGTAAAATTGTTCCGGTAGTGGAATAAGAAAGGAGAATAATTATGGCTAAAAAAATCAATTGGAAAAGCATCATTGGGTGGGGAATTGCTGTTTTGGTGATAGTTGGTGTCATCGGAACAAACATGTATCAACATCGTGAAGTAAAAGGCGATAAACCCGTCGTTAAAATCGGTGCTGTATTACCTTTAAGTGGAACTATGGCCTTTTATGGGAATACATTTAAAAATATGTATTTACTGCGAATGAAGGAAATTCCGGCTAATTCAAAATACGATTACAAACTTATTATTGAAGATGATGAGATGCAAACGGCAAAGTCTATGACGGCCGCACAGAAATTATTCAATTTGGATGATATTGATTTGTTGTTGGGAGGATGCTCCGGAGCAGAGCCCAGTGTCGCCGATATTGCACGTGATCGTAAAAAAGTTATGTTTTCTTTGTTATGGGATGAAGAAACCCCGTTGAAAAATAAATATTCCTTTAATGCATTGCTATTGCCTGACCAATATATCAATTTGTTACTGGAAGAACTTCAAAAGCGTGATTTAAGGAAAATTGCTATTGTTATGGAAAACCATAAAGGTTGGCTGACAAGTGTTAAAAACTTTAAGGAAAAAGCACCGCAATATGGTTTAGAAGTGGTAGAAGAACAATATGTTGTTCCGAACGAACGTGATTTCAGAACATTGTTATACAAGATAGAAACAAAAAAGAATCCTGATGCTTATCTTGTCTTTATGTTCCCCGCCAGTTTGGAAGCCTTTGGGCGAACCCTAAAAGAACAGGAAATCAAAAAGCCCGTTACATCTTTAAATAGTTTTGATTTTGTTGAAAACAAAAATTTATTTAATGGGGTTTGGTATGCTTCTGATAATTTAGCCAATGCTGAATTAGAGGAAAAATATAAAGAAACCTATGGCAAGGAGTTATTATTGACTCAATCTTTGTGGGGATATGCGGCTTTGGATGCAGTTATTAATGCCTATGAAAAATATGATACGAAACCGACAGCCGAACAAATTATACAAGAACTTTATAAAAAGCGTATAAGTCCTGCTGTCGGTGAAGTTCAATACAAAGGAAATGGCATCTTGAGGGGTAACGGAATGCTACGAATTATTCAAGATGGGAAATCCCAGAAGTTAGAAAAATAATCTCGGAACTTTATCCAAATTTAAACACAGTGAAACCGCTGAAATAGGGGATGCCTGATATATTATCGGATCTTGGATATCCTGATTATTTGTTCAATAATTTTTTAAGATATTGTCCCGTGTAACTGGCGGGATTATCGGCCACCTGTTCCGGTGTTCCCGTCGCGACGACTGTTCCGCCGCCGTCACCGCCTTCGGGACCCATATCAATGATATGATCCGCTGTTTTAATAACATCCAGATTATGTTCAATAACAACAACCGTATTGCCTTGGTCGACTAAAGCATGAAGTACTTCCAACAGCTTTTGAATATCGGCAAAATGAAGACCGGTTGTGGGTTCATCCAAGATGTAAAGTGTTTTGCCGGTGCTACGTCGGGACAGTTCCTTGGAAAGCTTAATCCGTTGGGCCTCACCGCCGGACAGTGTAATGGCCGACTGGCCCAGGGATATATACCCAAGTCCTACCTGTTGCAACAAGGTACATTTATCATGTAAAGCAGGAATGTTTTTAAAAAAGTCAGCTGCTTCATCAACCGTCATTTCCAAAACATCGGCGATGGATTTATCTTTATACTTAACCTCTAACGTTTCACGATTATAACGTTTTCCGTGACAGGTGTCACATTCCACATAAACATCGGGTAAAAAGTGCATTTCTATCTTTAAAACACCATCACCCGAGCAAGCCTCACACCGCCCGCCTTTAACATTAAAGGAAAAACGGCCGGCTTTATAACCCCGGGCCTGTGATTCGGGAAGTCCTGCAAACCAATCACGGATCATGGTGAACATACCGGTATAGGTCGCCGGATTGGACCGGGGGGTGCGTCCGATGGGGCTTTGATCAATATCAATAATTTTATCAATATAACCTGCTCCCCGAATACGCTTAAACGGACCCGCCGGCTCCGATGATTTATTAATTAACTGATTAAGACCTTTGTATAATGTTTCAATTACCAGGGATGATTTACCGCCCCCCGATACACCCGTGACACAGGTAAAAGTCCCTAAGGGAATATCCACCGTTACGTTTTTTAGGTTATTAACGCTGGCACCTTCAATGGTTAAAGTTTTCCCATTACCGGCCCGTCTGATTTTAGGAACGATGATTTGGCGCATGCCAGACAGGAATTGACCCGTTGTGGACAGGGGATTATCAATAATTTGTTGCGGTGTTCCTTGGGCGATGATATGTCCGCCGTTTTTACCGGCTCCGGGGCCGATATCAATTACATAGTCGGCAGAGCGAATGGCATCTTCGTCGTGCTCAACAACAATAACGGTATTGCCTAAATTTTTCAGGTGTTTTAATGTATCTAAAAGCTTGTCATTATCTCGTTGGTGTAAGCCGATGGATGGTTCATCCAACACATATAAAACACCCGTTAGGCCCGAACCTATCTGACTGGCCAGGCGGATTCGTTGGGCTTCCCCGCCCGATAAAGTTCCCGCCATTCGGTCCAGCGATAAATATCCCAATCCGACGTTGTTTAAAAATTTCAACCGCTCAATGATCTCTTTTAAAATTCGGCTGGCAATTTCCTGTTTCTGGGGCGGAAGTGTTTCCGATATACCCGTGAACCATGCTAAAGCCTTAGAAATAGAAACATGGGTTGCTTCGGTAATATTCTTTCCGCCGATTTTAACGGCCAAAGCTTCCGGTTTTAAACGTAACCCATGGCAGGCCCCACAAAGGGAGGTGGCTTGATAACGGGCGATTTCTTCGCGCATCCATTCGGATTCGGTTTCCATATAACGTCGTTCCATGTTGGGAATAACGCCCTCAAATCCTTTTGTCCCGTATAAAATAGCCTGCTGAACATCTGCCGGTAATTGATTCCAGGGCTTATCCACATCTAAATTTTTGACCGAACGCATCAAGGCATGTAGGGCCGAATCATACCATTGAAACCATTCACTTCCCCGATTCCAGGGGGCAATAGCGCCTTGCCGAATGGTTTTCATCGGATTCGGTATAACTAAGGCTGGGTCAACATATTGTTTAAAGCCTAATCCGGAACATTCTGGACAAGCACCTTGCGGGTTGTTAAAGGAAAACAGTCGGGGTTCTAGATCAGTAATGGTAAAACCGGAAACAGGACAGGCAAATTTTGATGAAAAGGTTCTGATCTCACGTGTATCCATTATTTCTGTTTGAGCCAATCCATCGGCTAGATCCAGGGTTTTTTCAAATGATTGTGCCAGCCGTTCATCAATATTGTCTTTAATAATCAGACGGTCTACTACAATGGATAAATCATGCTTTTTGTTCTTATCCAAAGTCGGTGTTGAATCGATTTCATAGAGAGTTCCGTCAATTTTAATACGGGTAAATCCTTGTTTTTGCCAATCTTGCATTTCTTTTCGATACTCACCTTTGCGGGCACGAATAACAGGCGCCAGTAAAAGCAATTTTGTCCCGATGGGATATGTTTTAACGATATCAACCATTTGGGATACCGTCTGCGCCTCAATCGGCAGGCCCGTTGTCGGCGAATATGGGACTCCGACCCGTGCCCATAAAAGGCGCATATAATCATAAATTTCCGTCACTGTCCCGACGGTTGAACGTGGGTTCTTGGAAGTTGTTTTTTGCTCAATGGAAATAGCGGGGGAGAGCCCCTCAATTAAATCGGCATCCGGCTTTTTCATCAAATCCAAGAATTGGCGGGCATAAGCAGATAAACTTTCCACATATCGGCGTTGGCCTTCGGCATAGATGGTATCAAAAGCCAATGATGATTTACCGGATCCGGATAACCCCGTTATAACTATTAACTGATCACGGGGAATATCAACATCAATATTTTTTAGATTGTGTTCACGCGCGCCGCGAATTTTGATAAAGTGTTGCATAAGGGCCTCCCTTTTGTGGGCGCCCATTATAACCGACTTTATGACAAAAATCAAGAATTTATTTCAGACCTTATATATCCCTTAGTGCTCTCATATGGGAGACGACTTTATCCCATTCATGAGGTGATATTCTGCTTTCCGAATAACCGGTTCCGGTTTTATAGGCCTCAGGTAAATCCGTCGCAATGCGACCTTTAAATCTATCGCCAACCTTTTCTCCCATAATGGCCCCTGTCACGTCCTGATAAAGGGGATTCGTGTATTGAACCTCTGAATAGACCCCTAAAATAGAACTTCGAAGTACGGCAATGGGTAAAGCTTCTTCGGCACAATATTTGACAGATTTTAATCCCTGTTCATAAGGTAAACTCTGTAATAATGTGTTATAATCAGCTCTAAACGTCGGATCTGCCCGACACAGGCAATCAATCGCTTTTTCTAGTGTTCCGGCTCTACCGTCAAATTTGGAAGAACCAACTTTGTATTCCTCAATTCTCTTATGCGTAAATCCCGGGCACAAGGTTTGGGGATCATTTTTATCGGGAATATAGCTTTCTGCTTCATCGTAAACATAGATGCCATCTTTGTTCACAGATACCGAATGAACCAAGTAGTGATCTGTGTCATCATCGCCATACTTGAAATGATTTGTTACCTGATATTTCTCCCCGATGGGATAGACAACATCATGCCCCTGTCGTTCCCAAAGTTTCTGGGCTTGCTCTGCTAAGAAAAGGGTCAGTAAATCAGCATGGATATAGGCATCAACTTTCCAGTTCGGCCAGGCCAGCTGATCTTGAGTGAGAACGGTAGAGGCCATTAAAACTACAGGGAAACAAGCGACACCTTCGACCCCGTTTATCATCCAAGCTTTCGGTCCTCCTTTTTGGTTCCAAAAGTAGATGCCCTTTTGTTGGCCTTCCCAACCATTTTCAGAAGGTTTGGGGAAGAAACCGGTGTTTACTATGCTCTGAAAAGGTCTGGTGTCTCTGTAAAGAGTCCATAGTTGGATTAAATCCGGTTTTTCTTCTTTTCCAAAAAGAAAAGATTTTAAGGCTTTTAAAAAAGAGGATTCTTTTAATTTGAAAACAAAACTCACTTTTTTCTCTCCGCTTATGAAATTTATCTAGTAAATCCTTTTACCCCATTAATCAATTCTCTTTTTAACTCTTTATAAAATGTTCTGAAGGAATTAACTTGGTACGCTTCCCAGTAACCGGTTCCTTTTTCAAAAGCTTCCGGCAATCGGGTGGATATATATCCTTCAAAGGAATCGCCAACATGATCATCTCTAACATAACCTTTAATCAAAGGATTGACATATTCCACTTTTGAAAAAATAAGTCCGATCATACTACGTACCGTAGCCACGGGTAAGGATTCTTCTGAACAATATTTTAGGGCCTTTAAACCTGTTTCAAAAGGTAATTTTTGAAGTATTTCATTGTAATCGGCTCTAAATTTCGAATCGGTCTGACATAAACAATCTATCGCTATTTCTAAGGCTCCCGTTCGAGCACGAACACCATGGGTAATGACATGGTCCTCAATATTTTTGTGCCTAAAGCGATACTGTTGATCATCGATGGACCAATCGGCACTTTCGTCACGAACATGAATGCCATCTTTGGCAACTAGTATTGAGTGTACCAGGTGCGGTATGCTTTCATCATAAATATCATCTTTAAATAATGAAGAGGAAGTATATTCGCGTCCGACGGGATAAACGAGATCATGTTCTTGTTTTTTCCAAAGTCTGCTGGCATGTTTCTCCACCAGGTCAATCAGATCATCTTTGTGAATAAACGCATCTATTTTCCAATCTGGCCAGGATAATTGATTTTTCTTTAGAATGGTTGAGGCCATCAATGTTTTATAAGCCCGCCCCAAATCACGTCCGTCCAGCAACCAAACTTGTGGACCACCTTTCTGATTCCAAAAATAGATGCCTTTTTGCTGACCATCAAAACCATTTTCTGACGCTTTCGGAAAAACACCGGTTTCCAGATGTTCAAATGGCTCCGTACTCCTGTAGGTTGTCCATAACTCAACAATTTCATCGGATGTTTTATGTGCTTTTTTCCCCGATGAAAACAAAAAATAGCGGACGGCCCGAAGCAATTTTAACTGTTGCAGTTGTGACAGAAAACTCATGATCAGCGCCTTTCAACCAAATCACAGGTTTATTATATCACGCCTTCGTTTTTCTGTCAAATTACTCGTCTAAATCTGTGTTGCTGTCTATTGTTTCGGCTTCGCTACCAGTATCCGATGATGAACGGGGTCTGATTTTTTCTACTTTTGCCCCCGGAAAAGCCGATAAAACTGCAGATACGGTTGGCATTTGTTTAAGGTGTGCCAGTAAGGCATCATGTTCGGCTTCTTTTTGCTCGGCTAATGTTGCCCCACCGCCGGATACCTGTGTTTGAAGGATCCAATTTATACCTGTCTGTTTAGACAGGAATTGCGTCAAGTGAGTCCCAAAATCACGGTTGGCATCCGGGGACAGGACACATTTTATAAGCCCTTCTTTTAAATTAATCGGCCGTATATAGTGTTCTACACCAAAAGCCAACAGACGTTCATTCTGTTTGCGGGCCAATTCAGCAATATCAGCTAAATTTTTAATACCGCTTTCCCGTATGGTAACGGGTGTCTCTTCCTTTGGTGTGACAGGGGTTTCGGGTTTCGTTATGGGCAAAGGTGCTTCTTTAACCGTTACATTGGTTGAGACAGGTGTGCTTAATGGCTTATTTAAACCGTTTTTTTTTATGTCATCCAAGATCTGTGCCGGTGTGGGAACGTCCGATAAATACGCTAGACGAATCAGCAACATTTCCAAAGCCTGAATGGGAGAATCGGCGCTTTTGACTTCCGTTATTCCTTTTAAAAGCATTTGCCAAGTAGCCGTCAGAGAAGCCATAGACAGTTTTTGGGAAAGTTCCTTACCTCGAACCCGTTCTGATTCGGGAATTGTGACATCCTCGGCTTCTTTTGGAACAACTTTAATACGTGTCAACCAATAAGTTAAATTCAATAAATCTTGTGCCAATTCAAACGGGTCGGCACCACATCTGTACTGTTCATCCAAAGTATGAAGAGCGTTTTCTATATCTCCGGATACGATTTTTGCATAAAGATCAAATAGGGCCGTTCGATCAGCTAAACCCAACATTTCTCGGATACCTGTAACGGTCAAGTTGTTGTCCATCTGTGTCATGGCCTGATCCATCAAGGACAGCGAATCACGGACAGAGCCGTCACCGGCGCGAGCCAAAAGCTTCAAAGCATCAGCCTCAAAAGTTACATTCTCTTTTTGTGCGATTGTTTCGAGATGTTTTGTTAATAAGTCGGTATCTAGTCGGCGTAGATCAAATCGTTGGCAACGGGATAGAATGGTAATAGGGACTTTACGAATTTCGGTAGTGGCAAATATAAATTTAACACGTTCGGGCGGCTCCTCCAATGTTTTTAACAGAGCATTAAATGCTTGTTTGGAAAGCATGTGAACTTCGTCAATGATGTAGATTTTAAAGCGTGCGGAAACAGGATTATACTTGGCCCCTTCAATAATTTCGCGGACATTATCAACGCCGGTATTACTGGCGGCGTCAATTTCAATGACATCAATATGTGAATCATTGGCAATATCCCGACAATGTTGACATTTACCGCAGGGATTGGGGGTCATGTTGCCTTTTCCGTCCGGACCGATGCAATTAAGACCTTTGGCAATAATTCGGGCCGAGCTTGTTTTCCCGATGCCTCTGATACCCGTCAACATATATGCATGAGCCAGTCTGTTGTTGGCAATGGCATTGGTTATGGTACGGACCAAAGCGTCTTGACCGATTAAATCGGCAAAAACCTGTGGTCTGTATTTACGTGCCAAAACGTGTGATATGCCGGCCATCCTAAATCCTTTTTAAAAGAGGAAGGTACATGACCCGTCAAACAAAAGCTGGGCTGCTTCCTTCCGAACCTGACCCGCTGGCCTAAGATGGCGCCCATGACCTTCCATTTTCTAATATACACATTTTCCCGGGGAAGTCAATAAAATTTTACGGTTGAATTTCAAAACAAAATATGGTTTAATGATGAATATATTAGGAGGTTTTAGATGAAAAAATTAGCGTTTTTTGCGTGCTTGTTGCTGTCGGGGGCAACGTGGGCTGTCGGTGAGCGAACAACGGAAGGAATGACAGAGGCTGAAGATTTAGGAGTAACGGCCGGATTAGCTCTGGCATGTAATGCCGGCGGTAAGTTGGATGATTTTGAACTGATCGCCAGTCGCATTATTGCCAATAAGGCTTTGACTGCTGAAGCAGAACAAAAAGGATATCGTGAATTTGCCGAGGCAAAATTTCGTGCTTATAACGAACAACGAAATAATCCGAAAGAAACTTGCGGAGCTGTTTTGGATTCATTTAATCATTTGCCGATTTTTCGGTCGGTTGTGTTTGCTGACGGGGGTCTTAAAATGTATGATGGTACATATTTAAAACCCTTACGTCCCGTTAAGCCTGTCTCTCAAAAAGTAACGACCAATCAGAAAGGGAATAAGAAAAAGTAATATGCGTCCTGCCGTTTTAAATTCCTTATTTACACCAATAACTGCTTTTAGCGGTGTAGGGCCGAAGTTGGGGAAGCTGGTGGAACGATTATGTGGCCCTGTGGTGGCGGATGTTTTATGGCATTTCCCCGCATTGGTAAATTTTCGGCCGGTTGTACGGGATATCGGTCAGATTCGACCAAACCAGTATGCAACCCTTCAAATGACCATATCGGCTCATCTGGAGCCTAAGACAAAACGCCTTCCTTATCGTATTTCGGGGATGGCACTGGGGGTTGAGTTTGAGCTTGTTTTTTTCAATTATCACAAAAGTTATTTAAAAAAAATGTACCCCGCTGGTAAAGCATTTTGGGTTTCGGGAAAAATTGAACAGAACGGTTTTGGATTTAAATTTGTGCATCCGGATTATATAGCAGAAATGCTTGAAGCAATTCCGGAATATGAAGTAATCTATCCCCAAAGTCGGGGTGTCAGCAGTAAATTATTACGTCGGATGATTGAGACAACCTTACCCCAATTACCGATGCTTCCGGAATGGTTGGACCCTGCGTTTCAGGCCAAACACAGATTACCCTTTTGGAAAGATGCCGTGATGCAGGTTCATCATCCCAAAACGGGAGCGGATCTGATGCCGACGCACCCGGCCAGACTCAGGCTTGCTTATGATGAAATTTTGGCAAATCAGTTAGCTCTTTTATTGGTAAGGGCTCAAAATAAAAAGGCCTCCGGAATGGTTTTGCAGGGAACGGGTCTTTTAGCGGGTAAGTTGAAAAAATTGCTGCCGTTTTCCCTGACTATGGCTCAGGAAAGAGTCTTAATTGAAATCCAGCGTGATATGGAATCGGATGAACGGATGACTCGTCTGTTACAAGGTGATGTCGGTAGTGGTAAGACGATTGTGGCGTTGTTGGCTATGGTAACGGCTGTGGAAGCGGGATGCCAGGCAGCCTTGATGGCCCCAACCGATATCTTGGCTCGTCAGCATTATGACAAAATGTCGAAATTATGTACGCCGTTGGGAATTAAAGTAGGTTTGCTGACAGGCCGTGAAAAAGGGAGAGAACGCCAACAAATCTTAAATGATTTAATTTTCGGTAATATCCAAATTTTAATTGGAACACATGCTCTGTTCACTGATCAGGTAACATTTCAAAAACTGGGCTTGGTTGTGATAGATGAGCAACACAAGTTTGGTGTTCATCAGCGGTTAAGCCTCGTACGAAAGGAAAAAGGGGTTAATTTGCTTGTGATGACAGCAACTCCTATTCCCAGAAGTTTAGCACTAACCGTTTATGGTGACATGGATGTTTCTCGGCTTGATGAAAAACCGATGGGGCGCCAACCCATTGAAACAAGTGTGATGTCGATCGATAAGATTCCTGATTTGATCCGGCGATTAAAAGCTAAAATTGAGGATTGCTCGCATCGGACACAGGCCTATTGGATCTGCCCTTTGGTGGAAGAATCGGAAGTTTCGGATCTGATGGCGGTCAAAAAGCGATTTGAAGCTTTAAAACAGGCCTTTGGTATGCGTGTTGGTCTTATTCACGGTAAAATGAAGGGGCCGGAAAAAGACACCGTTATGGAACAATTTGCAAAGGGTGAATTAGATATCTTGGTCGCAACAACGGTGATAGAGGTCGGTGTTGATGTTAAAACGGCAACTATTATGATTATTGAACATGCCGAGCGGTTCGGTTTGGCAGGGCTTCATCAGTTGAGAGGGCGTGTCGGTCGTGGTTCGGATAAATCGCGTTGTATCCTGCTGCACGGTAAGAAACTGACGGAAACAGCCCAGAAAAGATTGAATATTATGCGGGAAACTGATGACGGATTTGTGCTGGCGGAAGAAGATTTAAAATTGCGGGGCGCAGGTGAGTTATTGGGGGCTCGACAAAGTGGCCTGATTGAATTTAAAATGGTAGATCCCGCTATCCAAAATGATTTGTTATGGACCGCGACAAAAGATGCACAAACAGTTTTATCGTTAGATCCGGAATTGATAAGCCCTCGGGGACAGGCCCTGCGATTATTATTATATTTATTTCAAAAAGATCAAGAACTTCAAACACTGAAAGCAGGATAATTATGACCATACATTTTGTTTTACAGCCGCCCGAAGTTACTAAGCAATTAAGGAAACAATTCGATCGTCGAAGACTGAATCAAGTTTTTGTTCGTTGGTTGTTTAAACAGGGTCTTTTAAATCAATACGCTGACATCATCAATTTAGAGCGAGCGGCCAGCGGTCGGGTACCTCATGGGTTTGATGTACACCATATAGTTCCCCTATCGGGCGGGGGCCAAAACAAATTTTCCAATTTTTGTCTGATTGAACGATCGTTACATAAGTTTATTAACAAAAAGTGCTTTGATCCAGCTCTCCGACATATTCAGGTCGGTGAGGCTGTTGATATTGAATTGCCCGATTTCGGACCGGTAGCCCTTCGGCGTGACTATAACGGATTTATTGATCGAAAATTAGCGCATGCAAAAGATAGAGGGCGATTTTATAAATTTATGCGCCAATGGCAAAAAGAGAGGTAGAATTGACTTATTACAATTTTATGGTATGATGAATGAAAGAGGTAAAAATGTTTCAAGATCAATTAAAAAAGATTTCACAGTACTCCTTTAGTGAAATTGTCGCTAGTGTTTCGGCCGATCAAATTCAAACGGTACATTTTCTGCAAACATTACCCAAATTGAAAGCGGAAATTGGAAATGATCCTCTGCATCAAAAGGAATTACAGCAAAAGATTAAAGAAATGGAAACATTCTTAGCCGGCGTTTCCGAAGAAAAAAAGAAAGTGGCTTTGACGGATGATACCTTAACAAATATCGCCTACTTTGCCCGAATTATTGAAAAGGTTCATCCCGGCTGGGAACAAGAAGGATTTGAAACGGCGGCTTTTAAAAAAGAGGTAGAAACGCTTTATAATCATCAGGCCCAACTCCCGAAGGAACAACAGTTAAAAGGCCGTTCTTTATTAAAGGAATTTTTTAAGATTACCGCACAAACAATTTCGGATAATCACTTGACGGTTAAAACACAAGATGGGCAATTCCCTATGGAAGAGGGGATAGTAAAAGCGTTAGAAAATTGGAAACCAACGAAAATCAGTCATCCTGACGGAATGGTCGGTAAAAATATCGGTTATCGAATCGGTGAAGAAATAAAACCGGATGAAATTCTTGCATTAGAATATATGGACAAGGGACAAAAAGCGCCGGTCTTGGTTGCCGAACGAATGGTTGGCGGCCAAAAAACGGGGATTATTGCTTTCCCGTCCTGTATGATTCATTGGGGTGGAAAAACACAAATGCAGGAAATAGCGTCCTTACGCAAGGTTTTAGATGTTTTTCATCAGCATCAAAAGGATTGGGAAAATGTCATTATTGATGTGCGGCAAAATCATGGCGGTGACGGTTTCCCGATACGGGAAGTGGCTGAAACCCTTTATGGGAATAAGGTGCCGTATTGTTTGGGAACTCAAAGGCGGCAGACACAAGAATCACAAATGCGCCTGTTTTCTGCAATCGAAGAGGAAGACTATATCGGGCCGGTACTCCCCTTTAAAGGTGAGCAAAAGGGGCTTTATGTTTTGGTGGACCGTGAAGTGGCTTCATCGGCAGAGGCTATTGTCCCGATGCTAAAGCATTATCCCGGGGTTAAATTCGTTGGAGAAAATACATGCGGATGTTGCCAATATGGTGCTCTTCAGCCTATTGCTCTTCCTAACGGCGGACGCGTGAATATCGGGAGCGTTTACCGTTCCTATGAAGATGGTATGGTGGAATGTATCGGGCATGAACCGGATATCAATTGCCACGGGCGTGATGCTTTTCGGGAAGCAATTTCACAGATAACCGGCAAATCCGCCCCAAATCTGTCTCGTCCTCACAACGAGTCGGACAGATAAGAATCAATAAATTTTCTGAATTACCTTTTTCATTAAGGTTGAAAAGGGATAGTTTTTAAAATCGGTCGGTAAAACAAACTTTCCGTCGGGCAGGGGGGAATGATCCGAATCGACCCTTAAAACGGATAAAGTCAGTTTAAAATGTGTAAATGTATGTGTTACACTTACATCTGATTTCTGAACCGGATAAAGCGGCTTTTCATCTGCATACCGCCAGGGAAATTCATATAGTCCCGACAAAAGTCCTTTTGCTGTTCGTTTTTGAATAAAATAGGCCCCTTTGCCGTTTCGGATGAGCCACACATAACCGATCCGTTCCCGCTTTTCCGGTTTATGAATCAGGGGAATTTGTTCGGCTATTCCCTTTTGACGGGCGATACACTCGTTTCGCCACGGGCAACAGGAACATTGCGGTTTTTCCGGTGTACAAACAGTAGCTCCCAAATCCATAATGGCTGAGGCATAATCTGCCCCCTCTTTTTGGGGTGTCAGCGGTTCGGCATAGTGATAGATTTCTTCTTTTGTCACGGCGTGTGTTAGCCCGTAAAGCCGGGCAATCACGCGAATGACATTACCGTCAACAACCGTTTCGGGCAAGTTAAAGGCAAAGCAACAAATACTGGATGCCGTATAGGGCCCGATACCCGGCAGTTTTAACAGTTTTTCTCGATTCGGCGGTATTTGACCATTATACTGTTCCATCATGGCACGGGCACATTCGTGAATTTTTCGGGCCCGGGTATAATACCCCAACCCTTGCCACTGCAGCAGGACATCTTGGATATCGGCCTCTGCCAATGTCCGAATATCGGGAAACCGTTTCATCCATTTCGGAAAATAATCCAAAACGGTTTTGACGGTCGTCTGTTGCAGCATAATTTCGGATATCCAAACGGCATAAGGATCAAAATGGGCTCCTCCTTTAACACGCCACGGCATATCCCGACCGTTTTGTCGAAACCAGGTCAGCAATTTTTTGGCCAACGTCATATTAAATTCCTAAATCGTCCTCTGGCGATATTTCGGCTTGTTCCTGCCCGACAGAAGAAGGTGTTTCTACAGGAAATTCTTCTGTCTCTTCTTCCTTTTCGGCTGCTAAAGGTGAGGCTTGTTGTTCAAGATTTGGCTCTGTTGAATTTTCTGTTTCGCCCCCTAAGGAATTTTCCTGTTCTTCTGCCGGCGCATCTGATGTTTCGGATGAACTGTCTGCTTCTTCATCTGATGGCGGTTTTATCTCTGGAACGGGGTCTTCGTATTGTTCGTCTTCCTGGGGACGTTCAGGAACGCTTAAAGCTACAATCTCTTCTTTTTGAATGGTTTGAACAGCCTTGGCCAAAACTTGTAATTTCCGTTTTGAATTCGGATCTACACGCAAGTAAATATCTTGACCGGCTTTAATTTTTCCTTGCATAACCAACAAAGAAAGTGGGGTTTCCACTTGTTCCTGAATTAAACGTTTTAGAGCACGTACACCAAATTTTGAAGTAAAGACCTCATCCACAAACCAATCCTTGGCCCGTTCATCCACCACGACATTCAAATTGACGGCTTTTGCCCGTTTTAAAAGCTTATTTAAGTGAATATCCACAATGGCCCGTAAATCTTCTTCTTTTAACTGATGGAAAGACACAATATCATCCAAACGGTTTAAGAATTCGGGTCTGAAATATTCGGTCAGTTTTTCAACACGCTGATAGCTGGGTAAATTTGCGCCGACGTTTGATGTCAGAATAATAATAGTATTTCTGAAATCAACGGTAACGCCTTTACTGTCTGTTAAACGACCTTCATCCAATAATTGCAACATCAGATTTAAAATATCCAAGTGAGCTTTTTCAATTTCGTCAAACAGAACCACTTGGAACGGCTTTAAGCGAACCGATTCGGTCAGCAATCCGCCGGCCTCAAATCCCGGAGATCCCGGGGGCGGTCCGATCAGACGGGTGACGGAAGACCGTTCCATATACTCGGACATATCAATTCGAAGCAATGAAGTTTCATCATTAAACATAAAGTCTGCCAAAGATTTGGCAAGTTCGGTCTTACCGACACCGGTTGTACCGATGAACAAAAAGGAACCAATGGGACGGTTGGGATCTTGCAAACCTGATCTGGCCCGGCGCAGAGCATCAGCCACAACCTTAACCGCATTATCCTGTCCTACAACCCTTTGGCGCAGAATATCTTCCGCTTTTGCCAAACGATGCCGTTCTTCGGCATCAACTTTTTCAACGGGAATACCGGTCCAACTGGAAATGGTGCGGTTACAAAAATCAATATTCAACACGTCCGTGTTTTCATCAATGTCACCGCGAGCAATATCCATTTTCAGCAAGCTGGATGAATCATCCAATAAATCCAGAGCTTTCTCGGGAAAATAACGGTTTTTAATATAACGGTGTGTCAGCTGACAGGCCCCTTTAACAGTTTCGGAAGGTATTTTGATTCCGTAG
>Ga0310690_10006593_pt1 | contig 15202 bp, 14 predicted proteins | sample AusTroGonzalo_MG_2_FD_207661 | JGI IMG/M metagenome (GOLD analysis project Ga0310690, IMG submission 207661) | Bovine rumen microbial communities from tropical cattle in Woodstock, Queensland, Australia - Gonzalo_04 (v2) (version 2) | ecosystem: Host-associated > Mammals > Digestive system >...
TGAAGTGTTTCGATTGATAGTTTGGGGTGGAGGCGTGCTGTTGGTGTTGTACACTTCCAGAATGTATCGCAATCTCCTGATGCCTGGATTAACACTCATGTTTTTGTTCGTTTTTTATAGCAGTTCTTTCTGTTATGCGCGAGCCTCGCTGGCTATGGCGGTATTCTTTATAGGAGTTAGCATCCATTTGTGGAAGAAAAGTCCTTGGGCAAAAATACTGGGGGTTGGATTGGCAATATGCTCTTATTTCTTCCACCATGAGATGATTATTGGTATAGTAGCGCTACCGGCTCTTTTGTTACCTTTTGAAAAGAAAAAAACAATATATTTCTCATTGATTCTATTGGCAATTAGTATCACAGTCCTCACTTATATCAACTCTAATCTTGCGCTCATGGAAAGCGTTTTTGGAAATGATGAACTGGTCGATAAGATGGAGGAAATAAACAATCAGGAACAAGGAGTCTTCAGGATGAGTACTTTCGTTAAATACGCTGATTTTTTCTATCCTTTTTTCCTCATCACCACAATCTTTTATAGATATAAAAAACTTCCCAAGCCTATTGCAGGGATTTACCGCATTACATTTTCACTCATCATAGTAACAGTGGCCTTTTTTATCGTGTCTGGATCACGCAGTACCTACACCTATCGTGTGATGTACATTACAATCATTCCCTTATCCATTCTGATAACATACTGCTACAACCAAGGTTTATTCAAGAAGTATCAGTTAGCCATCATGCTCATTCTTGCTCTTTTAGCAAATAGTGTCCGACTCATAAATGCGTCATAATATGATTATAAGTATCATCCTATTCCTAAGTTGTCTATTCGCTCCCTCGCAAAGCGATATTAGCGTAGTTCCATCTAATGGAGGCAATATTGCAAATGGACGATTTGTGATTCCTGAAGGAGAGTATATTGTCAAGATAACAAAAGAAAAGGGAGCCTGGTTAACTGTTGGAGATAATACAGAGTTAGTCATCGAAGGTAATATCCGTTTGGAAGGCAATAATTTCAGAAGTTGTGATATCATCAGGGTCACAGGCCGAAATGTGCATATCCATGGTAAGGGCAGTATCACTGGTGACCGACGGACGCACAAAGGAAAGGACGGTGAATGGGGAATGGGAATCAGATTGCACGGAGCCAACGATGTTACATTGGAAGGACTGACTATCTCCGACTGTTGGGGCGACTGTATCTATATCGGAGGTAAAACTGAAAGGGTAACAATAGATAACTGCGTGTTAAGTGATAGTCGCCGACAAGGAATCTCTATTACCAACGCCAACTGCGTAACCGTCAGCGACTGTCGCATTGCTAACATCAGCGGCACAAATCCCCAATATGCCATTGACATTGAACCTAACAAACGATGTGTGGTTGACAGCATTCTCATCAAGAATATTATCGTATCAAACTGTGAGGGAGGCATCCGTGCAATCATCGGGAAAAAAGAAGTTGGAAACGCGCGCATAGGCAAAGTAGAGATAATCGGTTGTCATGTAATGGCAAAGTCGAGACATACCATACATTTCACAGGCTGCGACCAGGCAATAGTAAGCGATTGTATGATTAAGACCCGTAAGGGCGAGATGCCTATTCTTTCGAGGCATGTGGGCAAGTTGACAGAGAAGAACAATAAAGTGGTTTACAAATAAATAAAGATGAAAGATAATAATTGCAATATAGATATCGTCATTCCCTGGGTAGACGGAAGCGATCCAGATTGGCAGCAAGAGTTCCGAAAGTATCGGTCTATTGCAACCGGTCGTGATGACAATTCCGAAATCCGCTATCGGGATTGGGACAATCTGCAATACTTGTTCCGTGGTATTGAGAAGTTCGCGCCATGGGTGCGCAAGGTACATTTCATCACTACAGGGCAGATGCCCAAGTGGCTGAACCTGCAGGCGGAGAAACTGAATCTCGTCCGTCATGAGGACTTTATCCCAAAGGAATATCTCCCTACGTTCAGCGTCAGGCCGATTGAACTGAACCTGCATCGGATAGAGGGATTGTCTGAGCAGTTCATCTATTTCAATGATGATTATTTCTTGTTGAAACCTGTCAAGCCAGAACGTTTCTTTCACAACGGCCTGCCCTGTGATATGGCCATACTTGACACTCTACCTATGGGAGGCCCTCGCGGACACATGCTGATGAACGACATGAATGTGGTGATTCGCCATTTCCGTAAGAACAGCGTTCTGAAAAACAATCTCTGGAAATTCTTAAACCCTCTATATGGGAGCCAGTTGCTACGCTCTATCCCACTGATGCCCTTCTCCGTATTTCCAGGCTTCAGGAATCACCACATGCCACAAGCATTCCTGAAATCTACGTTCCGTGAGGTATGGGAGGCAGAGGAACCACTGCTCCGCGAGGTGTCAAGCCACCGTTTCCGTGACATAACCGATGTCAACCAGTACATGTTCCGCTTCTGGCAGTTCATGTCTGGGATGTTCCATCCCGTCAATATTGCCAAGGGAACATGCAGATATACCCTGTCAGACCGCGAGGCAGACAAACTCGCAGCAGCAATCAGGGCGCAGAAAAGTGAGATATTAGTCATGGCCGACTCAGAGCATGTCTCTGACTTCAATGCGATAGTGACAAAGATCAACACGGCATTCGATGCCATTTTGCCAGAAAAGTCTTCGTTTGAAATTTAATTGAAAATTGAATATGGAAAAAAAAAGAATTGCCTATCTTGACGTCATGAAATGTTTGGCAATAATAGAGGTAATAGACTGGCATATAAGAAGTATAAGCGGATTCAAACCATACGAATCACTGTCGGCACTTATGTTATATGCACCGACATTACCTGTTTTTTTCTTTGTAAGTGGGTTCTTAGCTTATAAACAGAGTATGACCGTCAAGGATTTTTGGAGTAACATCCGTCGTAAATTCGTGTTTCTTATCATCCCGGCATTGTTATTTTGTATCGGAATGGACTTGATGAATCACAAGAGTCCGTTCCGTTTTATTACAGAAGGTATGCACGGCTACTGGTTCACAGTTGTCCTGTTCGAAACATTTCTGATTTATTATCTGATTACGCTTGTCATTAGGAACGAGAAATTGAGGATTGCTGTTCTTCTTGCTCTTTCACTGGCAGGGGTCGGGGTGCTTGCTCTCGACAAAGACTTCGGACCGGCGATTTTTGATCTACGGCGGTTGACAAAGTATTTCCAGTTCTTTGCTATGGGAACATTAGCGATGAAATACCGCCCGAAATATGAGTCAATGATGAGCAATGAGATTGTGAAAGCCACACTTCTTGTGTCGTTTTTCATCGTATTGTTCATGATGACCTATGACATGCCCTCGGTTCTGCATCACCTCCTGCGTGATGTGATCCTGCGCTATTTAGCCACTTTTGCCATCGTCTCATTCTTCGTCTGCCATGCCGAAAGCTTTCAGCGGGATACCAAGATGAACTCACTGTTTAGTCTCATCGGGCAGAACTCGCTGGCCATTTATCTGCTGCACTACTTTTTCTTGCCTAAATTCAATCCTCGGCCAGAATGGTTCGACGGGCTGAATATGCTGACAGTCCACCTTGTATCGATGCTGTACACTGTAGCGGTAACAGCACTTTGCCTACTCTTTATCAAGTTCCTCTCCAATAGCAAGTATGTCAGGAAATACGCACTAGGTAAAAAATAATTATAGAAATATGAAGATTGCTATCAACTGCCAGTTCTGCTATGCCAAAGGCGGCGGAGGAATAAAAGAGTACATCATCCAGTTGACCAACCATTTGGCGAAGATTGACCAAGACAATGACTATGTGCTCTATGTATTAGAGGACCAGTTTGAGTATTGCAAGACCGTCCTTCCTACAAGGTTTAAACTGAAGCCAATTCCCTATCACAGGAGTCTGGTATCGAAGATTTGTCGTAGTCTGTTTGCACAAAGATTCTGGAGCAAAGAGGAGGAAGAAGAAAGATTTGACGTGTTCCACTCACCTTTCTTCCATGCTCCCAAGATGAAACATGCTCGACTGCTGATGACCGTCCATGACCTGCGCCTCTATCGATACCCTGAGACCTATTCTTTCCTGAGATATCATTTCCTGAAACATGCTGTCAAGGAGTCAATAGCCAGGGCCGACCGTATTATATCCATCTCAGAGTTTACGAAAAGCGAAATGATCAGTACGTGTGGAGTTGACCCCAATAAGGTGACTGTCGTGCATGAGGCCATCAACCGCTCGTTCTTCTCTGTTGATAGGATAAAGAATTACGAGCTGCCAGAAGAGTATGCTTATCTGAAGAAAGGCAGATTCTTGTTCTGCTTAAGTCAGATAGAGCCTCGCAAGAATCACCTGCGACTGATCAAGGCCTTTTCTGCCCTGAAAGCCCAAGGAGGCTTCGATGATTTACACCTTGTGTTGGCTGGGCTTCAGAAACTGAATGCCGCTCCTGTCTTGAAGGCCATTGCAGAGACGCTCGATGTGATATATCTGGATTACGTTCCCACGGAGTTGATGCTGTGGCTCTCTCATCATGCTACTCTGTTCGTCTATCCCTCATATTATGAGGGTTTCGGATTCCCGCCTTTGGAGGCTGCAAGTCTTGGTACGGTGTCAGCCGTTGGCCGTGCATCGTCAGTGCCTGAGGTGTGTGGCGACTGTGCCTTCTATTTCGATCCTTACAATGTGGACGATATGACTAAGGTCATTGCCGCTGCACTGAACGATGAAGCAGCCATTCAAGAAAAAAAGCAAAAACTTGAAAGCCAGTTAAATAAGTTCTCATGGGAGAAAAATGCCATCAATACGTTGAAAATATATTTAAGCAATGAGTAAAGAAAATAAGACTTCGCTAACATTCCGTCTGCTTAGCAAACTCTATCTGATTACGGATGAGGAGCAGACGGCAATTTATACTAATAACCAAATTAATTGTATTATGGCGAATTATAAACAAATGTCAATAGATGAGGGTAAAGCAGAAACTCTAAAAGTAAGGGATGAACGTATTGATTCGGTAAAGTATTGGTTGATTGTTTTGGTGATTGCAGCACATGTACTTGGAGGAGATTTTTCAAAAAATCCAGAATGTGCCGTAATAAGGAAATGGCTATGTATGTTTCTTATGCCATTATTCATCTTTATCTCAGGATATTTCTCTCGAAAAAAGACGGGAAATTTGCTTACAAGTCTTTGGAAAATTTTAGAGCCACTTGTAATTTTTCATACAATTGGAATAATAGCACAAATTTTAACCAAAGGCTCTGTTTCATTAAGTATAATTTTAACTCCATGGTATGTCCTATGGTATCTTCTTTGCCTAATATATTGGAGGTTATTGTTACAGATTATTCCTAATAGTTTATTAAACAAAACAAGGTTGATTGTTATTTCTACCTTCTGCATTGGTATTGTTGCAGGTTTTCTACCTTTTGGAAAGCTTTTCTCATTGCAAAGAGCATTATCCTTTATGCCGTTTTTCTTTTTGGGATATTGCATGAGAAACAAGAACCTCTTCCTGCCTAAAAAATATAAAATATTTTATTTCCTTTTCTTCATCTCATTTCTGATAATACCCGTATTCTTTCCCAATATTTTGGGTAATTTAAATCACAGTATTCCGTATAGGAGTAATTACGATGCATTATGTAGAATCTTTGCATTTGCGATTGCTATTCCTATGTCACTGGCATTTATAAATATATGCCCTAACAAACCATGGTTTTCTAAACAAGGAAGATTTACCATGCAATATTATATTTATCATGCTCTAATAATACCTCTATATCTTGTGATAGTAGATAAGTATAATCTTCCTACGTCGTCATTGTTTGCTGCCCTTTTTTATATAATGGTAATTACTATAGGAATAGGTATTGCATCATATTTACCATATTTCAATAAGTTTACCAATCCATCAACATTTTTAATAAAACAATGAGGTTAGTTCCAGAAAAGGGATTACCCTCATTATTCCACATTGTATATAGCTTCAATTATCAATTTCGACAACATATTTGCTCCGTATTTTACTTGTTACGGATATTAATAAAGATTAGGTATAATAGTTGTATGGAATAGTAACCTTATATAATTTAGGTGATTGCTCTACTCCCTTCTATGCAAAATAATAAAAATTAAATCACTTTGTTGAGCAATACAAAGAAAGATAAAAAAGTATGGAAATCAAAGAGTTTATTGAGAATTTTGCGAATCAGTTTGATGATACTGATGCGTCTGAGATTCAGGCAGACACCGAATATCAAGAGTTGGAGGAATGGTCTTCGTTGACAGCCATGAGCATTATCGCTTTGGCTAAGACTCAGTATGGAAAGACAATAACTGGTCGCGAAGTACGTAGTTGTAAGACAGTGGAAGAATTGTTCAATCTTATTGCTTCAAAGTGATGACAGGATTCAATCCATTCTCGTTAGAGGGAAAAACTATTCTTGTAACAGGTGCTTCATCGGGGATAGGCCGTGGCATAGCCATTGCATGTTCCAGAATGGGAGCAGTTGTTATCCTGAATGGTCGCAACCAAATGAAACTTGATGCGACTCTTGCTCAACTTGAAGCAGGGGAACACAAGATCGTTCCTGCAGATTTAACGAATAGTGAATCTGTTAGTAGAATGATTGCAGAACTGCCAACTCTTGACGGTGTCGTACATTGTGCTGGCATAGGTCAGCGTGTTCTGTGTAAGGTGGCGACTGAAAAAGATGTGGATTCCGTAATTGATGCTAATTTTAAGGCTCCTGTTCTCTTGCAAACAGAGTTGATGAAGTATAAGAAGATAAACAAAGGCGCATCTATTGTATTTATTGCATCAATATCAACTTGGTCGCCCAGTATCGGGAATGCTTTCTATAGTGCATCCAAAGCAGCAATAGTGTCTTATGCTAATTGCCTGGCACTGGAAATGGCTCCAAGGAAGGTGAGGGTGAATTGCATTAGTCCTGCTATGGTGTGGACAGATTTGATTCTTCAGGAAGGTGTTGACGAAGATCAGCTTAAGGCCGACGAACAGAAATATCCCTTGAAACGATATGGAACTCCAGATGACATTGCGAATCTTGCTATCTATATGTTGTCTGATGCATCTACATGGATGACGGGTTCAAATGTTAAGATTAGTGGCGGAGGGGTGTAAGACATGAAGACAATGGCATTTATAAAAGCTATATCATATTATCTGCCTGACAGGGTAGTAACTAATGAGGAACTGGTGAAAGAGTTCCCTGAGTGGAGTGTAGATAAAGTAGCTCAGAAGGTAGGTGTGGATTCCCGCCATTTGGCAGCAGAAGATGAGACTGCTGGCGATTTGGCAGAGAAGGCAGCGAGGAAGTTATTTGAAGAGTATCATATTGATCCAAGATCTATCGATTTCTTGATGCTCTGTACGCAGAGCCCTGACTATTTCTTGCCATCTACTGCTTGTGTGTTACAAGACAAACTGGGTATCCCTACATCAGTAGGTGCCTTTGATTATAATCTTGGCTGTTCTGGCTTTATTTATGGTATGGCAATGGCAAAAGGGCTAATAGCTGCAGGCATAGCGAAGAATGTTCTTTTGCTTACAGCTGAAACATATAATAAGTATCTCCATCCTTCAGACAAGAGCAATCGTTCTATCTTTGGAGATGGTGCGGCGGCATGTCTCATTTCAACAGAGGGCTTTGCGGAAATTGGCGAATTCTCATTAGGTACTGATGGAAGTGGTGCAAATCACTTGATAGTTAAGTCTGGGGCATCAAGACAGAAGACGGCAACGGGGTTGAGCATTGAGGATGAAGAAGGTCATATTTGGTATGATGATTATCTTTATATGAATGGTGGTGCCATCTTTAATTTTACCCTTGATGCAGTACCGGCAATGATGTATAAGATCTTAGAGAAGAACAATATTCAAAAAGAAGATATTGATTACTATGTATTCCATCAAGCAAACAAGTTCATGCTTAATACCATCCGTAAGGTTTGTTCTTTGCCCAAGGATAAGTTCTATGTTAATCTAGCGAATACAGGAAATACTGTGTCTTCAACTATACTTATTGGATTGAAGGATTGTATTAATAATAAGTCAATTAATTCCGGCGATAATGTAATGATCTCTGGCTTCGGTGTAGGATTAAGCTGGGGTGGTACAATCCTTAAGTTTGTTTAATCGTTCGAGATAACTATGTTATTTAATTCTTTTGCCTTTCTCTTCTTTTTCCCCGTGGTATGCATATTATATTTTGCATTACCTACACTGAGATTGCGGAATCTATTCCTTTTGGCTGCCAGCTACTATTTTTACATGAACTGGGAGCCTGTATATGCTCTACTACTTTTAGCGAGTACAGGCATAACTTATATTGCAGCTTTAGGGGCGGTGAAATATGTAAATAAGAAAAGGGTCATTCTGATAATAGGCATAGTCTTAAACTTGCTCATTCTCTTTTTCTTCAAGTACTTTAATTTCGCTGCAGAGAATTTGGCGGCAATGATGTCATGGATTGGAGTTAGTATGAAGGTTCCAGAATTCAAGGTGCTCTTACCGGTTGGTATCTCATTCTATATTTTCCAGGCATTAGGCTATATGATAGATGTATATAGAGGCGATGTTAAGCCAGAGAAGAATTTCTTCACCTATGCACTGTTTGTGTCCTTCTTTCCGCAGTTAGTGGCTGGGCCCATTGAACGTAGCACAAATCTGCTGACTCAGTTTTATCAGAAGCATAAGTTTGATGCAGAAAAGGCAATTAGTGGTATTAATCTAATGCTTTGGGGCTTTTTCTTAAAACTTGTAGTTGCTGACAGATGTGCAATTTATGTGGATTCTATTTACAATAATATGGGACATCATAACGGATGTAGTATTTTATTGGCCTCTTGCCTGTTCTGTTTCCAGCTATATGGCGACTTTGCTGGTTATAGTTATATCGCCATTGGATGTTCTCGGGTTTTAGGATTTAAGTTGATGGATAATTTCAGAAGACCTTATTTCTTCTCAACTTCTGTTCAAGAGTTCTGGAAGCGAAATCATATCTCACTGACATCTTGGTTTATGGACTATGTATATTATCCAATGGTGGGAAGCAGTACAAAGTTATGGTGGTGGTGTCTTGCCATCTTTATCACTTTCTTCATTTCAGGTTTTTGGCATGGTGCAGCCTGGACATACGTTTGGAGTTTCTCCATATTTGGCTTTTATCTTGTAATATGCACATTGAAGGATAAACGTCAGCGTAAGTTTGAGAAGAAATATGGGCTTAAGAAAAAAGAGTGGTGGCTATGGCTGAACAGAGTGATTACTTTCTTCCTTGTAATGGTGGCCTTGGTGTTTTTCCGGGCAAATAATATTGAAGATGCGTTTACAGCAATATGGCAAATGTCTGCTAATTGTTTCCAAATGCCGTTTTTGAAAGGCATTTCACATCTTGGATATGCGTCAATAGGATTGGTCGTGTTGTTTGTCGCTGAATACGTAATTGAATATAAGAAAGTTAATGTGACCAATTATAATTGTATTAGGATATATTCATTATGCAGTATAGGTTTACTTGCCCTAATACTTGGTATCGGCGTTTTTAATGGCGGCCAATTTATTTATTTTCAGTTTTAGTTTGCAAATGAAACAATTGGTTAAATATATATTGTATATCTTTATAGGAGTTACAGTAATTGATTTAGCATACAGATTAGTGTGTGACTATTTCTACCAACATCCGAAAAAAGATTCCTTTATTTTGGAGAATTACACCTTTATTCATTGTAACACTCCATATCAATGTGTAATTTTAGGAGCTTCTTCTGCCAAGCATAGTTATGTATCTCAGCAGATAGAAGATTCTTTGAATATCTCAACATATAATATGGGATGGAATGGAAGAAGTGTGTTGTATCAATATTTAAGCCTTATGAAAGCAATCAAGAATGGTGGGCTTGAATTAGCAATACTTAATTTGTCAACCTCACAAATGAGGGATAATTGGGTTAAAGATAGAATTTCGGATTTGTACCCGTATTATTGGCATAATGATACAATACGTGAAATTGTAAATGAGGTTGAGGATCGAAATATGGATATTCTGATGTGTTCTTCTTTGATTCAGTTTAATTCCAAGTTGGATAATATGTTGCGATCTGAAAAAAGTGTTAAAGGATATATTCCTATACCTTATAGTGGGAAGCCTGCAAAAGTTAATTCTACTGCTACTCTTAACAAAGGGAAAAAAGATTTTAACCTAATTGCAGTCAAGTATTTTCAAGAAATGGCCAAAGAATGTGAGAAAAACAAAGTAAGATTTATTGTATGCTTATCTCCGAGTTTGGATACAACGGAGACGGAAATTGCTATTCTGAAGGATCTTTGTGATAGTTCAAACGTAGAAATGTGGAATATGGTTCATGTAATCAGAGATCCGTATTTATTTAAGGATGGGGATCATTTAAATGAAAAGGGGGCAGAGTTATTTACTCAAATGTTTATCGAGACCTTTTCTTCTAATTCTTTAATGAATAAATAACTTGACCTCTCATCATCTTGGGACAGTGTAGTTACGATTATGGCGGAATATGGAAAAATAGAAAATGCAAAAATCTTTCCAAAAAGAGATGAGCGGATTGATTCGTAAACACCATTTTTTTATTATAGTAGTGTAATTACTTAATTATTTATCAATGAAGATATTATTTATTTCCCCCAGTTCTAAGTATAGGCGGTACATCAAAGCTGATGTCTGAGATAATTCCGATGATTAATGCGTATAAAGGCATTGAGGTGGATTTTCTAATTAGCAGATGCGTGAATGATGCTTTTATGCCATTATTTAATAAAGCAAACATAAAAGTGCATACGCTGAACCTTTCGGCGTATAACCCATTGATTATTTTTTAAAATAGCAAAGTATCTAAAACGGTATGATGTGATACACGTAAACTTGTTCCCATTACTGTATTGGACAGCTATTGCGAATTTAGTATGCCGTAAGCCGATGGTTTACACAGAGCATAACACTTATAATGATAGACGAGATAAGTGGTATCTTCGCGTCGTAGAAAAATGGGTTTATAAACGATATCGGAAGATTATCTCTATTAGTGAAGCAACACAAGTGAATCTGAAGAAGTGGCTGAATGCTGCTAATGATGACAAGCGTTTTGTCGTTATTAACAATGGGGTGAATTTGGAATCGTTTAAAAACCCTAAACGTGAGCGTAATTATCCACATACACTTATTATGGTAGCAAGGTTTGTGCCACAAAAAGATCAGAAGACAATTATTAGAGCGATGACTCTACTGGAAAATGATGTTCATTTGATTCTTGTAGGCGATGACGAAAAACTGGAAGATTGTAAATCCTTCGCAAAAGAACTCGGTGTAAGCGAACGTGTTCATTTTGTAGGGATGCAGTCAGATGTACCAAGTTGGATAGGAAAAGCAGATATAGGAATCCAATCGTCTCACTGGGAGGGGTTTGGCTTACCTGTAGTAGAAATGATGGCTGGTGGGCTTCCCGTTGTGGCAAGTGACGTTGAAGGAGTGAAGCAGATAGTGGAAGGTGCTGGAATACTATTCCCTCATGGTGATTATAAAAGACTGGCTGATATAGTCAAGAAACTCCTCTCAGACGAAGCGTATTATAATCAAGTAAAATGTAAGTGTATGGAACGTTGTGAAAGATATAGCATACAATCTATGGTTGAGTCATACATCAATGTTTATAAGGAAATATTAAATTAAATGAGATACAAACGTTTTTAAAACATATTTAAATAATGAGTAATACGGAAAAAACTTCGCTGACATTCCGGCTACTGAAGCGGCTACATCTGATAGAGAACGAGGAGAAGCACGGAAGGATTAACCCGTTCTCACTAATATGGTTTGCGCTCAAAACTATGTGGCGGCGCATCATCTTCACATACGCCTACAAGGCATATATCTTTGAGTTTGCCTACAAACACCATTTACGTCCCGCCATTTGGCGCGCCCTGGGCTGCAAGGTGGGCAAGCGGGTGCATATAGGCCATCAGGTGAGGTTCGACTTCGGCAATGCAGAGCGGATCACCGTCGAAGATGACGTTGTTCTGGCCAACGGTGTAACGCTGTGGTGCCACATGCGCGACATGAAGAGTTACCGTGTCGGGATGAAAGCGATGGACCTACCAGCCAAATATGGCGACATCCATTTGGGAAGAGGGTGCTATGTAGGACTTAACGTGACGATATTGCCGGGCGTTCATATTGGTGAGGGGGCAGTGATAGGCAGTTGTGCTCTTGTTACTAAGGACGTACCGGCTTGGACGATTGCCACAGGCGTTCCTGCCCGTGTAGTCAGGACTATCGAAAAAGAATGATGAGATGAAACTACTGATGATTGTCAACGAGGATCGGTTTGTGCTTTCACACCGAAAGGACATTGCACTGGCTGCACATCGTGCCGGGTGGGATGTCACTGTGGTGTGTAAGGATACGGGGCGGCGGCATGAATTAGAGGAAATGGGGCTGAAGGTTCTGGAACTGCCTATCAATCCTACGGGTATGAACCTGAGGCAGGAACTGAGGACTTGGTGGTTCCTATTGACCTTATACCTAAAGAACAGGGATGTTGTCGTTCACCATGTAGGGCTGAAGAACATCCTTTGGGGAGGGCTTGCGGCTAAGATGGCCCGCTTACGTGGCGTCGTAAATGCGGTAAGCGGGCTTGGGACCATCTTCTCTAATGGCAAAATGGGCCTGAAGGCAAGGGTTATTTTAGCATTCATGCGATTCTCGAACAAGCGGAAAAGGGTGAAGGTGATTTTTCAAAATCAGGAGGATAAAACCTTGTTCCTGGAGCATGGTGTCATTGATGAAAGTCAGGCTGAGTTCATCAAGGGTTCTGGTGTCGACCTGAATGTCTTTAAATATGCCTCTGAACCAGAAAGTGAAACACTAAAAGTGGTTTTCTCCGCCAGAATGGTCAAGGAGAAGGGTGTCATAGAGTTGATTGAGGCGGCAGAGAGACTGCGGAAAGATTATGAAGGGAAGGTGGAGTTTTGGCTCTGCGGTCGTCTGGCGGTGAATGCTGACGCTGTACCGCAGGAGGAGTTGGAAGCTCGATGTGACGGAAAGTATATCCAGTGGCTGGATTTCCAGAAAGACATGAAGTCTATATTGGAGCAATGTCACATTATGGCATTCCCGAGTTATTACCGTGAGGGCATTCCCAAGTCACTGATTGATGCCTGTGCCGTTGGAAGACCTATTGTCACTACGAACTCCATCGGCTGTAAGGACGTTGTGGATGACGGTGTCAACGGATTCCTTATTCCAGTCAAAGACAGTAAGGCATTGGCGCAGAAATTACGCATCCTGATTGAGGACAAAGCTCTGCGCGTCAAGATGGGCAAGGCAGCAAGGGAAAAAGCAGAACGTGAGTTTTCAATAGAGAAGGTGATAGAGAAGCATTTGGAAATATACAATACAATCTTACAATAATGAGTACAACGCAAATACTAATCATATTGTCATTTATATCGTCAGTAGTGACGACGGTTGTCTATCCTTTCGTGCTACGCTATGCAAGGCATCACAAGATTGTGGACAACCCCGATGCACGCAAACTGCACCGCATGCCAGTTCCTGTGATGGGAGGAGTGGCCGTCTATGCTGGTATTCTTGCGGGATGTATTGCCATGTTTCTTCTTGTCCCCAGAGCAAGCATAAGCTGGAGCATCATGGCAATAACGATTATGTTGTTAATGGGAGTCTTGGACGACATCAAGAATCTGCCGGCTATTCTACGCCTCATCGTGCAGTTTGGTATCGTTGGGGCCTATATGTGGTTTACAGGACACTACATCTGTAATTTATACGGTCTCTTTGGCATTCATGAGATAAGCCTTTGGGTGGGAATTATCCTTTCATTGGTATTCGGAGTTGGTATTATCAATGCCATTAATATGATTGACGGAGTTGACGGCTATTCATCAGGATATGGCATCATGGCATGCACCAGTTTCGCAATGCTTTTCATAGCAGTCAACCAGTCTGTGTGGTCATGTTTGGCAGTCATAGTGGCATCAGCTCTGTTACCGTTCTTCATGCACAATGTGTTTGGAAAAAAATCAAAGATGTTCATTGGCGACGGTGGTACCATGATGTTAGGTCTTCTAATGACCATTTTCCAGTTAGGCGCCTTTTCGCTCCGCCGTGGTCCTGAACTTGAAGCTCGGGGCATTGGTATAGTGGCTATGACATTGGCAGTTTTTTGCATACCAATTTTTGACATACTTCGGGTGACGACAGTGCGGATAATGAGAGGACGCTCGCCGTTCAAACCAGACAAGTCACACCTGCACCACTTGTTCATTGATATGGGCTTTTCACATCTTGGGGCTGCAGTTTTTATACTCTCGATGAACTTTGCTGTTATGCTCGTTTGGCTATGGTTGTGGCTAAGTGGTGCCTCCATCAATGCTCAAACATGTGTAGTTGTGTTGATGGGAATAACGGTTACCTTTGGTTTTTATAAACTGATGAGATGGCAGCAGCACAGTGGGCCTATAGGTGATGACGGATGTCCAAAGGGTACGTCTTTGTGGCATGCTTTCTGTCGCTTGGGGAGATGGAGTCACATAGAAGAAGGCATCATTTGGCGTACTCTGCAAAAAATCGCGGATGGCCTTTGGTTCTGGTGAGTTTTGAACACAGATGCAGAATTGATTATAGTATATTCTTGATGTCACGCAGGCTGTCCACGACAAATGTGGGAGCCTGCGTGATTTCTTCTTGAGGAATCTGCCAGCGATTAAAGAGTAGGGCATCGAGGCCGGCATTGAGGGCGCCGTGGCATATTGCGTCCAGAGATCGATGTTCGCCGTCCAATAAGCATCGTAGAATACTTGTGGGTCTTGGAAATAGCGCCCCAGACGGAAGGCCTCAAAGGTCTCGCTCAGCGCGATAACTGCATAGCCGTGCGTATCATAAAGCGTATCGTCGAAATCAATAAACAGGTCTTTGTATTTCATATGTCCTACTCACCTATCATTTTGTTGTAAGGACGAGATGCAGGAACCGGTCGCAATTTGCGACCGGTTCCTGCATCTGAAGAGGGGCGCAGATGGGACTGGCACTTCGTCCTAGGTGACATATATTGTTACTAGGGTTGTAAAATGTTTTGGGCCCGCATTACTGCGAGCCCAAAACCGTATTTTTGTAGAAGGGTTTAGATATTCGGGGT
>Ga0310690_10006596_pt1 | contig 15198 bp, 11 predicted proteins | sample AusTroGonzalo_MG_2_FD_207661 | JGI IMG/M metagenome (GOLD analysis project Ga0310690, IMG submission 207661) | Bovine rumen microbial communities from tropical cattle in Woodstock, Queensland, Australia - Gonzalo_04 (v2) (version 2) | ecosystem: Host-associated > Mammals > Digestive system >...
ACCTCCTTGAGGGCCGATATGACCGCGGCGTACAGCGGCTGCAGCTCCTTCACGTCCTCTGCGGTAAGTACTTCTTTATCTGCCATTTTCTGCTACGCTCTTAATGGTATTGATCATGGAGACCAGACCGTTGGCGCGGGTGGGAGACAGGTTCTCCTTGAGGCCGATTTCGGCCACGAAGCCGAAGTCGTCGGCCGCAATCTCCTGCGGCGTACGGCCCGAATACACGCTGATGAGCAGCGAGATGATGCCCTTGGTGATGATGGCGTCGCTGTCGGCCGAAAAGAACAGCCGGCCGTCCTTGAGCTCGTGGTCCAGCCACACGCGCGACTGGCAGCCCTTGATCAGGCGCTCTTCGGTCTTTTTCTCCTCCGGGAAAGGCTCCAGCGCCTTGCCCAGTTCGATCAGGTATTCATATTTGTCCAGCCATTCGTCATAGAGGGAAAACTCCTCGATGATCTGCTGTTTCTTTTCTTCTAACGTCATACTAACATGTTAATGGCCTTGTCCAGGCTCTTGATAAAGTATTCGGCCTCCTGGAGGGTGTTGTAGGGGGCGAAGGAGGCGCGCAGGAGGCCTGTTACGCCCAGGCGGTCCATCAGCGGCTCGGCGCACATCTGGCCGGAGCGGACGGCGATGCCCATCTTGTCCAGGATGAGGGCCAGATCCTCGTGGTGGGCGCCCTTGACGGCAAAGGAGAAGAGGGGAATCTTGGCGGCACGGTCCGTACCGTACAGGACGATCCTTTCATCCTCTGCCAGGTGCTTATATACGTAATCCAGGATGGCTTCCTGTTCCTTCTGCGCTTCGGCATCGGCCCGCATGGACTTGACCAGCTCCATGGCGGGGACGAGGGTGGGCGCTCCGTTGAAGTTCTGGGTGCCGGCCTCGAATTTCTCCGGGAGGGGAGCATAGGTGGTTCCGGAGAAACGGACCGTGGCGATCATTTCGCCGCCGCCCATGTAAGGGGGCATGGCATCCAGCCACTTTTTCTTTCCGTAAAGGACGCCGGTTCCGGTGGCGGCATAGAGCTTATGACCGGAGAAGGCGTAGAAGTCGCAGTCCAGCGCCTGGACGTCCACGGACTCGTGAACGACGCCCTGCGAACCGTCGATGAGCACCGGGACGCCGTTTTTGTGGCAAATCCGCACAATTTCCTGTACCGGGTTAACAAGCCCTAACACATTGGAAATGTGAGAGATAGCTACAATCTTGGTGCGCCGAGAAATGAGTTTTTCCAGCGATTCGACCGCCAGTACACCATTTTCGCGAATGTCAAGGACTTTAAGCACCGCCTTTTTTCGCTCGCAAAGCATCTGCCAGGGAACGATGTTGCTGTGATGCTCGGCCACCGAGACAATGACTTCGTCGCCTTCATGGATGAACGCCTCGCCGAAAGAGAAGGCGACCAGGTTCATCGAGGCCGTGGCACCGGAGGTAAAGACGATCTCTTCCCGGGAGTCGGCGTTCAGGAATTCCTTCACGGCATCGCGGGCGCCCTCGTAGGCATCGGTCGCCTGGGCGGCCAGATGATGGACGGCGCGGTGGATGTTGGCATTCTCCTCCAAGGCCAGTTTCTGCCACAGATCCACCACCGCCTGCGGACGCTGGGCCGTGGCGGCATTATCCAGATAGACCAACGGCTTCCCATACACAGTATGGGAAAGGATGGGGAACTGGTTGCGAATCTCAGATACAGACATAGCGATTGGATAAGTCTGCAAATTTACATAAATTTGTCCAAATATTGTCAAACTGATAGATATGATAGACTATATTAAAGGACAAATCGTCGAACTGACCCCCACCGAACTCATTCTGGAAAACGCCGGAATAGGGTATAGCATCCTCATTTCGCTGCAGACCTACGAAGCCTTTCAGATGCAAACGCAGGCCGTGGCCTACATCCACCATTACCTGAGGGAGGACGAGGAACTGTTCTTCGGATTTGCCACCAAGGACGAGCGCGAACTCTTCCGCCTGCTCATCGGCGTGTCCGGAATCGGCGTCGCCAGCGCCCGCATGATGCTCTCCACCCTCACCTCCGAGGAGATCCGTCAGGCCATCCTGGCCGAGGACATCAACAAGATCAAGAGCGTCAAGGGAATCGGCCTCAAGAGTGCCCAGAGGCTGGTTTTGGAGCTCAAGGACAAGATCGTGAAAGGGGAAGGAAGCGCCGAAACCGTCCTCTTCAAGGCCGACAATTCCGCCCTCGCGGACGAGGCCACAACGGCCCTCGTCATGCTGGGCTTCACCAAGGCCAATATCGCCAAGGTAATGCCCGCTATTCTCAAGGATAACCCTACTGCGAAGGTAGAGGATATCATTAAAGCCGCCCTGAAGCGGCTTTAATGATTGTTCCACGTGGAACAAAACTACCTTCCAAAGTACACGAGAAGTACTGAAATATCTGCCGGAGACACACCGGAAATGCGTGAAGCCTGAGCGATTGTCTCAGGCTTATATCTTTTCAATTTCTGCCTGCACTCAATTGAGAGGCCGTTTAAGGCGTCGAAATCAAAGTTCTCAGGGATCCTGATATACTCCAGGCGATTGTTCTTCTGCGCCTGCAGCTTCTCACGTTCAATATAGCCGGCATACTTAATGGAAATCTCCACAGACGTGACCACTTCCTCGGACGGATGCTCTCCCATATTCTTGGCGATTGTTCCACGTGGAACAGCGTCGAGTAAATCGGAGAGATTCAATTCCGGGCGGGAAACCAGCTCGGAAAGATGCTTGGATTCGGTCAGCGGAGTGCTTCCAGCAGCCTCCAGAACGGGATTTACCACGTCTGCGCGCATCTTATAGCCCTCACAGAATTCGGTCAGCTTGGCCACATCTTCCTGCTTTTTCATTACAGCGGCGTAGCGCTCCTCGCTCGCGTATCCAAGGGAATGAGAGAGCTCTGTAAGGCGGAAATCAGCATTATCCTGCCGCAGCAGAATGCGATATTCGGCGCGGGAGGTGAACATACGATAGGGTTCATCGACGCCTTTATTGATCAAGTCATCGATCAGCACGCCGATATAAGCCTGGTCACGGCGCAGCACCATCGGCTCATGTTCCATGAGGAACAAATGGGCGTTCATACCGGCGACGATTCCCTGGGCGGCAGCCTCTTCATAACCCGTGGTACCATTCACCTGACCGGCCAGGAAGAGGTTCTCCACGACCTTGGAACGCAGGGAATGGTGCAGATACTGGGGATCGAAGTAGTCATACTCCACTGCATAGGCAGGCTTGAAGAAAACGGCGTTTTCAAGGCCTTTAATCGCATGGACGGCCTCCAGCTGCACCTCCAACGGAAGAGACGACGAGAAGCCCTGTAAATAGTATTCAGGGGAATGTTTGCCCTCGGGTTCCAGGAACAGCTGATGGGAATCCTTCCCGGCAAAGGTACGAAGCTTATCTTCGATGCTAGGACAGTAACGCGGTCCTTTACCATGAATCATACCGGTAAAGAGCGGGGAACGGTCAAAGCCGGAACGAAGAATCTCGTGTACTCTCTCGTTCGTATGAAGGAGATAGCAGTCCATCTGCTGCCCGCCAGCCTGAACGGCAGAGGGAACATCCAGATAGGAGAATCTCTCCGGATTGACATCGCCTTCCTGACGGGCCAACTTGGAAAGGTCGATAGAACGGATATCGAGACGCGGCGGGGTGCCGGTCTTCATCCGCTCCATCGGAATACCCTCGGCTGCGAGCTGATCGGAAATTCCATAAGAGGCTTTCTCGCCAATGCGCCCACCTTCGAAAGAATGCTGGCCGATGTACATCCGACCGTTCAGGAAGGTTCCGGCGGTCAAAACAATGGCCCGAGCGTAGAAAATTGCACCGGTAGTTGTACGGACTCCGGTAATTACGCGATTCTCAAAGAGAAATTCGGACGCAAAATCCGCGTAAATACTTAGTTTAGAACAACTTAGCAACGTTGAAAGCCAAGTGGCGGAAAACTTCTGTTTATCGCATTGAGCACGCGGACTCCACATGGCAGGACCCTTCGAACGGTTGAGCATGCGGAACTGGAGCGTCGCGGCGTCCGTGACCAGGCCGGAGTATCCGCCCAGCGCGTCGATCTCCCGGACGATCTGACCTTTCGCAATTCCACCCACGGCGGGGTTGCAGCTCATCTTCGCCAGACCATTGAGATCCGGTGTAAGCAGCAGGACGGAAGAGCCCATGCCGGCGGCAGCCATCGCTGCCTCGCAGCCGGCATGTCCGCCTCCGATTACAATGACATCGAAGTGACTGTTCATACGTTCGGACGCTGGGACAGGTAATAGTTCTCCTTGGCGCGCATGACGGCTATATCCTCCTCGGTATGGTCGTCATACCCGATCAGGTGCAGCAAACCATGCACGATGACGCGGTTCAGCTCGTCGGCGAACTCGGTGCCGTAAAAAGAGGCATTCTCGCGTACGGAATCGACGGAGATGAAAAGATCCCCGGAAAGGGTCTTTCCCTCGCAATAATCGAAGGTAATGATGTCCGTGTAGTAATCGTGTTGCAGATACTTGATATTGACATCCAGGATATAGTTGTCCGAGCAGAAAATGACGGAAATGTCGCCCAGACGTTTGGCTTCACTCTCGGCCACAAACTTGAGCCAGCGGGAAGTAAGACGCTTCTCCTTGAAGGGGAAAGCAATATCTTCAGTAAAATAAGAAACCATCTACCAGAGAAAATTATTAAACGGATAACGTCCAGCATGTATCTCGGCGACGATCTTATACAGGTCGTTGCGAAGTTTTTCAATACCCACCTTTTCCTTAGCGCTGATGAAGATGCACGGGGTCTTTTCCTCGGCGATCCAGCTGCTTTTTAGCTCGTCCAGCGTACGGTTGATGGGCTGTTTGGGCTCCAGGGAGAACTCGTTGTAGGGTTCGTAGGTATAGGCGTCCACCTTGTTGAAGACCACATACACGGGCTTGTTGGCGGCATTGATGTCGCGGAGCGTCTGCTCCACCACCTGCATCTGCTCTTCGAAGTCCGGATGGGAGATATCTACGACGTGCACCAGGACATCGGCCTCACGGACCTCGTCCAGGGTGCTCTTAAAGGCCTCCACGAGCTGCGTAGGCAGCTTGCGGATAAAGCCGACAGTGTCGCTCAGCAGGAAGGGTACATTTTCGATGACGACCTTGCGCACGGTGGTGTCCAGCGTAGCGAAAAGCTTGTTCTCGGCAAAAACGTCAGATTTGGCCAATAAATTCATCAAAGTACTTTTCCCTACATTGGTATACCCCACGAGCGCTAAACGCACCAGAGAGCCTCTATTACCCCTTTGCGTGGCCATTTGCCTATCGACTTTCTTCAGGTCTTCCTTCAGTTTGGAAATCCGCTGTTTTACGATACGGCGGTCGATCTCGATCTGGGTCTCACCCATACCGCCTCGGGTACCCATACCACCCCGCTGACGCTCCAGGTGAGTCCACATACCGGCGAGTCGGGGAAGCATATAGTTGTAATGCGCCAGCTCCACCTGCATCTTGGCGTAGGAGGTCTTGGCCCGCTGGGCAAAGATTTCCAGGATGAGGCTGGTACGGTCGATGACGTCGCTGCAGGCAATCACCTTTTCGATGTTGCGCTGCTGCATGCCCGTCAGTTCATCGTCGAAAATGACGTATTCTATCTCGTTTTCCTGGCAGTATTCCTTGATCTCGTCCAGTTTGCCCGGGCCGATGTACGTGGCCTTGTCGGGCCTGTCCAGCCGCTGGGTGAACATTTTGTCTGGAATGGCACCGGCCGTCTCGGCCAGGAAAGCAAGCTCGTCCAGGTACTCCTGAACCTTGCGTTCTCCTCCCTTTTCCAGGATAACACCAACAAATACCGCTTTATTCGTCTTGAATTCACTCATAATGAGTGCAAAGATACGAAAAAAGCTGGTATCCGCCGTCAGAATGTGAGACCGGCGTGTACGCCGAAGGTAGGGCCAAAGCTAAGGCCGATAAAAACGTTGGATTCTCCCCATGTCCTGAAGGCAACACCGGGTTGCCAGGAACAATACCACTGCAGGGGCTTATTCTCGATACAAGAATCTTGCATCGCGGCAATAAAAAGGCCCCGGATTCCTTCCGGGGCCTTTGATTATATGTAGGAGTAAACCTAGCGAGTCATGGTTGTGGCGTCTTCACCAAGTTCGTATCCATCATAACTACCACCAATGATGAAATAGTGGATACCAGAGATGACAATACCCAGCGGAGACATCTTGGCATAGAAAATACCATCGTCAGAGGTAGAACCAACAGCCAAATCGCCACCAACTTCATAAAGGTCTCCAAAAAGGAACGGGCCATGGAAAGTAACTATACGATTTTCGAAATCTACAGTTCCTTCAATATCTCCACCGGTACCCCAAATGTTGGTGAATACAGCGGTTGTCTCATCCTTCTTGGAAACAGCCATTACATAAGGATCACCACCGGATGCGTCAGAGGCATTCCAGTTACCGAGCATCCATTCCCAGTCAATAGTAATCTTGTCACTCTTGACAGTGACCGTACTGGAAGCGCCATAGGACGGGTTAACCAGTTCCTTATCTACACTCAGAACCAGTTCCAGTACGAAGCCTTCACCAGTCGTATCGTAGAGAATAGAAACAGGGAATTTACCAATGTACTCACCCTTCGCAATGGTGACAGACTTCGTAGGGATAATAAAGTCGGTTCCTTCTACGCCCGTCGTTTTGTCACCGACGGAGATAGTATATGTAACAGCTTCATCATGGGTGTACGTATGAGCCACAACAACGTCATAGCTGTAGGACTCATCGTCAGCAGTGACAAGCCAGGAATCGGCAGCTTTTTCGAAGTGCACGAACTCAAGTCCCTGACCATCGTGCAAATCCATGGCGATGTCCTTCTTGGAAGAACAACCCGTAGCGATAACAGCCAGTGCTGCAACGCAGAAGATATATAACTTATTCATCTTTATTTCCATCTAAGGTTGCATTGAAATCCTTTTCTCTATCCGGGATGGGCCAGACATAGTTGGTAGCGTCCGGAGCCACATTCAAATTGATAGATTTTCCGAACTTTTTCACGAAGTTCTCGCCGCGACGGATGATATCGACGCCACGGATACCCTCGCAAATGAATTCGAGACGACGTTCCTTAAGGACAGCCGTGGTGAGGTTACCACCACTGAGAGCATCCACGTCAATCGTGTCACCCGTAGGAATGGAACGGCCGCGTACCTGCTTGAGGGCAGCTTTGGCCTTGGCTGCACCATCGGCCTTATGCGTGTAGCACTCGGCCAGGTTCAGCAGGGTCTCGGCATAACGCATCACGGGAATCCAATCCAGCTTCTGAGCCTTGTCCGTGAACTTCATGGAATAGACGTAACCGTTGCTATCCTCGTCAGAAACCAACTTTGAAATACGGGCGTCGGCAGCGAGGCTATAATCTGCCTCGGAAAGAATACCGGATTCCGTGTTCAGCCAACTCACATTAGCCGCTTTGCTGAAGTATTCAGCGCAGCTCATCTGCGTATTAGGCGTATCACCAGGCTGGGTGGACATGGGAAGAGCAAAGATCATTTCCTTGTTCTTGTAGGTGTCCTTGCCATAGAGGGCGGTCACATCTTCGGCCAGTTCGTAGCCGGTGATGGAGGTACCCTCGGTAATAGCTTCATCCCATTTTTCCTCGGCCATATAAATACGCATCTTGAGCATGTGAGCGGCAGCGGCAGAAGCACGGGTTACACCAGCTTCAGTAGCCGGAGCGCTGGCCAGGTCGGCGGGAACACAGTCAGTCAGAATCTGAGCATACACCTGTTCAATGGTAGAAGCAGGGCAGTTGTTGTTTCCAGGAGTGGTAAGACCGGTCAGACGCAGCGGAACGCATACGGCTTTAGGATTCAGCGAATAAGGCTGGGAATACAGATTAGCCAGCACATAATAGCAGTAAGCGCGGAGGAACTTGGCTTCGGCTACGTACTGTTTGTACACCTTTTCACCCAGAAGTTCTGCACAGCCGTACTTTTCCAGGTTGTCGATGAACAGGTTGCAGGTATTGATGGTTCTATAGGCGTACTCCCAGATACGGTCGTTTTCCTGGGAAGTACCCAGAACCTTCATCTCGTAGGTATCCTGCATGGTGACAGGGTTGGAGATGTTGACGATATCCTCACCGCGGCAATCGAAAACGATGTAGGCAAGACCGCCCATGAAGGAAGGATTGGTGCTCTTGAAAGAGTCGTAGCAACCCAGGAGAGCGCTCTCGATGTAGGTGGGATTAGAGAAGATGACTTTCTCGGTCATGGAGTACGGCTTGTCCTTATCGATAAAGGACTTGCTGCAGGAACCCAGCGTGGCTGCGAGAGTCAGTATAGCGAGAAGTTTGATAGTATTCTTCATAATATGAGTCTCCTATTCTGTTTAGAAGGTAATCTGCACACCCAGCGTGTAAGTACGGGCCTGAGGCAGGGTATTCTTGTAATAACCGCCGGAAAGCACGGCCTGAGTGGTATAGGAAGAGGTGATTTCAGGATCCAGACCGGTGAAGGCCGTGAGGACGAACACATTCTGAACCTGAGCGTAAGCGCGGACGGAAGAGAAGAAATTGTTGCTCTTAGGCTTGAAGGTATAGCCGCAGCTGATGCTCTTCAAACGGAGGTAGTCACCCTTCTCGATCCAGTCGGAGATGTCGTAGGCAGAACCGTTGGAAACGTTATCACCGTACACGGGATAAGCATACTTAGCATTGTCGCCGGGCTGTTTCCAGCACTTCTCTGCCACCTCGGAGAGGTTGTTCCACCAACGGTTATCGGAACCGGTAGCCGTGAAGGCGTTCAGGATCCAGTTACCGCCGGAGAACTGGAACATGGCGTTGAAGTCGAAGTTCTTATACTTGAAGCTGTTGGTCCAACCACCGAACCAGGTGGGCAGCGTATTACCGGAGCGAACCTGCTTAAGGTCGCCCATAAACTCGGTGCCGTCCTTCAGGTACCACTTCTTCGTAAGGGGATTGTACTGGGTCCACTCACCATGGGAACCGTAGAAGATGCGGTAACCGGTTTCGGGATTGATACCGCCGGTAGGATAGGTATAGAGCTGACCTACGGAGTAACCGGGGATGGTGATGTTGGCTTTACTGTCACCAAGGATCTTCTCGACACCCTCGGCCAGGGAAAGGACCTCGTTGTGGGAAGTGGTGAAGTTGAAGGAACTGTTCCAGGTGAAGTCCTTGGTCTTGATCACATCGGCGCTGATGGAGAATTCGATACCGTCATTCTTCATGGAACCGGTGTTGGTGATCAGGGAACCGATACCGGTGGAAGGACCCTGGGGAACAGCCATAACCAGGTTGTTGGTCTTGGTATAGTAGTAGTCGAATTCCACGTTCACCCTATTGAACAGGCGGGCGTTGAAACCGAAGTCATACTTGCTGGAGGACTCCCATGCCAGGGAAGAGTCACCGATGTTGGAAAGACCCAGAGCGGCCTTGCCGCCATAGTAAGCATCGCTGTAGTAAGTCTGGGCAGGATAGTAGCCGATATCGGAGTTACCCACGACACCATAGCTACCCTTTATCTTCAGTTCATCAACCACGTTGCGAAGACCGTCGAAGAAAGGCTCCTCGGAAACACGCCATGCGGCGGAAACGCCCCAGAAGTTACCCCACTTGTTTTCGGCGCCCAGAGCGGACAGACCATCACGACGGAAGTTGGCGGAAACCATGTACTTGGCCTTGTAGTCGTAGTTGATACGGCCGAAGTAGGAAATCATGGACTTGGAACCCTCGGAACCACCGGCCTTGTTGGTATTAAAACCGGCGCGGAAGCCGCTGTAAGCGGTATTGGAAATTTCGCTGGCATTGATCCAGTCATATCCATAGGCCAGGGAGTATGCCTCCATACCCACAAGGAAGTCGAAGGAATGTTCTTTGACGGCAAGATTATAGTTGGCCGTGTTGGTCCAGGTCCAGCTGAGCATGTCGTCCATGGTGCGCCAGGCATAACCTTTGTTACCGGCACCCTGGCCATACACAGGGCTCCAGAAGGTCTCTTCGTTCTCCATCATGTAGTCGGCACCGAACTGGCTCTTCACGAACAGGTTCTTGAGGAGTTCAACCTCGGCGAAGCCGCTGGCGATGATACGGTCGGTGTTGATCTTGTTGAAGGATTCCTTCTGAGCCATGGCATTCGGATAACCAAGGGAGGCGATATTCACACCACCGACACCGATGAACTCGCCATTGTTTGCCGTATAATAGGACCCATCCTCATTATAAGGGAAGGTGATAGGAGGCAGGATGGTAGCCTGACGGGGAAGACCGGCGGCAGAGAACACACCATCGTTACGGGAAGAGTCGATAACGCGGGTAAAGCCCTTGGAGTACTGGCTGCTGAGGCCAACCTTCAACCAGGAAGTAACCTTGGTGGTAATGTTGGACTTGAAGCCGAAACGCTTGTAGTTATCGCCAATGACGATACCGTTGTTATCGGAGAAGTTGGCGGAAGCGTAGTACTGGGTCTTGTCGGAACCACCGGAAATAGCCACGGTGTGATTCTGAACCATACCCTTCTGATAGATATAGTCAGACCATTTGGTCTTGATGGGATTGCCTTCGGAATCGTAAGGGATGTTGAAAGCCTTGTTGCCATAAGGGTTGCCGCCACCGGAAATAGCACCTTCGTCCGTACCAACCTGGTTCTTGCGGGCCATGTTCTTGTAGGCAACGTACGTATCGGCATCCATTACATCATAAATCTTGGTGGCCTGGGCAAAACCGATGTTCATGTCATAGGTGACCTTGGTTTCACCCTTGCGACCGGACTTGGTGGTGATGATGATAACACCGCTGGCAGCACGGGAACCGTACAGGGCCGTAGCGGCGGCATCCTTCAGCACGTCGATGGAGAGAATGTCGGCGGGGTTGATATCGGAAAGCGGATTGGCCTCCATGTAGCTGTTGTTCACGACGCCGGACTGAATCGGAACACCGTCCACAATATAAAGAGGATCGGTACCGGCGGAAATGGAGCTGACACCACGGATGAGCACCTTGGACTGTGCACCGGCACCGGCGTTAGGCGTAGAAACCTGCACACCGGCAGCCTGGCCCTGCAGCATGGAGTCAAAACTCACGTTAGGCGCATCCTTAAGGGTTTCTGCTTTCACGGAAGAAACGGAAGCGGTAACAGTGCGGGAGCTCTGGGTACCGTAAGCGATAACCACAACGTCATCCAGGAATTCCGTATCGGATTCCAGGGCGCAGTTAATCACACTTTTACCATTGATTTCGATTTCGACGGTCTTGTAACCGATGGTGCTAAATACCAGCACGCCATTGGCAGGAGCACTGAACGTGTACTCACCGTCCAGGGACGTCATCGTACCCTGATTAGTTCCCTTCAGCATGACGGAAGCTACAGGAAGCGGCTCTCCGTTGGAACCGTCAGTTACCGTACCTTTTACGGTAATGTTCTGGGCGTAAGCCGAAAGGGCTGCCAGAGACAGGATAACTGACAGGACAAAATGCCTGACATTTTTCATAAGCATGAAAGATTAGTTAAACATAAAGTATTGATACAAAAAACTATTCAATTTTAGACCAAAAGTGGTCAAAAATTCGTGCATAAAAACCACGAGGTTGCAAAAATGGGAAACATATTTCACATTTGCAAGAGCAAAAATAGTAAATTTTATGCACATTTGTAACATGTATTCCCATTTTATTCATACTTTATCAATCTTTTATTCCGATTTTGCTAACAGTTTAATAATATTCAATAATAGTCACTTATAAATCATTATTAAAAAATTTTTATTTTATTTTTTTATTCGATTTATTCCCCTAATCATCAATAAAAAATGAAAATATGGACATATAAACTATCAATTAACGAATATCACTTTCAATTAGTTACAACAAAAAAAAGGAGAAACAGGTTTTACCCTATTTCTCCTCAATTAATATTACAATCTAAAATTACTCGCTGAAGCGGGCTTTCAGATATTCGCGGTTCAGGCGGGCGATGTGGTCGATGGTGACGTGCTTCGGGCACTCCATCTCGCAGGCGCGGGTATTGGTGCAGTTACCGAAGCCCAGCTCGTCCATCTTAGCCACCATGGCGCGGGCGCGGCGGGCAGCTTCCGGACGACCCTGCGGCAGCAGGGCCAGGGAACTCACGCGGGCAGCTACGAACAGCATGGCGGAACCGTTCTTACAGGTAGCCACACAGGCACCGCAACCTACGCAGGCGGCAGCGTCCATGGACAGCTCTGCGTCATCGTGGGGAATCAGCAGGGTGTTACCGTCCTGGGCGGAACCGGTACGGACGGTGATGAAACCGCCGGCCTGCATGATCTTATCGAAGGCGGTACGGTCCACAACCAGGTCTTTGATCACCGGGAAGGCGCCGGAACGCCAGGGCTCTACGGTAATGGTAGCGCCGGGTTTGAAATGACGCATAAACAGCTGACAGGTGGTCACCTGATCGTCCGGACCATGTGCGCGGCCGTCGATGTACAGGGAGCAGGCACCGCAAATACCTTCACGGCAGTCGTGGTCGAAGGCGATGGGCTCAATGCCCTTGCGGATCAGCTGGTCGTTCAGGATATCAAGCATTTCGAGGAAGGATGCATCCTCCTCCACATCCGTAACGTGGTAGGTCTCGAAATGGCCTTTTGCTTTGGCGTTCTTCTGACGCCATACTTTCACATTATATTCCATAATCGGGATTAGTCTTTATAGTTACGGGTTGCAATCTTGATGTTCTCGTACTTGAGTTCTTCCTTGTGCAGCTCAGGGGCATTGCCCTCGCCCTTGTATTCCCAGGCGGCTACATACATGAAGTTCTCGTCGTCACGCTTGGTCTCGCCTTCTTCCGTCTGCATTTCCTCGCGGAAGTGACCGCCGCAGGATTCACGACGGTTCAGGGCGTCGCGGGCCATCAGTTCGCCGATATCGAAGAAGTCCACCAGACGCAGGGCTTTTTCCAGCTCCTGGTTGAACTCTCCGTTGGTACCCGGAACACGCACGGTCTTCCAGAACTCCTCACGGAGCTTGCCGATTTCCTCAATTGCCTTCTTCAGACCTTCCTCGTTACGGGCCATACCCACATATTCCCACATGACGTGTCCGAGCTTCTTGTGAATGGCATCGACAGGCTCGGTGCCCTTCACGGCGAAGATCTTCTCGATGCGGGCCTTGACGGCTTTCTCGGCCTCCTCGAACTCGGGGGCGTTGGTGTCGGTCTTAGGCTCTGCGAACTTGTGGGAGAGGTAATCGCCGATGGTGTAAGGTAGCACGAAGTAACCGTCGGCCAGACCCTGCATCAGGGCCGATGCACCCAGACGGTTGCCGCCGTGGTCAGAGAAGTTGGCCTCGCCGATGGCGTACAGGCCGGGGATGGTGGTCTGGAGGTCGTAGTCAACCCAGAGGCCGCCCATGGTGTAGTGGATGGCGGGATAGATCATCATAGGCTCCTCCCAAGGGGAAGTGGAGGTGATCTTCTCGTACATATCGAAGAGGTTGCCGTAACGCTCCTGCACCCTCTGATGACCCAGGCGCTGGATAGCGTCGGAGAAGTCCAGGAACACAGCCAGACCGGTCTCGTTCACACCATAGCCTGCATCGCAGCGCTCCTTGGCGGCGCGGGAAGCCACGTCACGGGGAACGAGGTTACCGAAGGCCGGATAACGGCGCTCGAGGTAGTAGTCGCGGTCCTGCTCGGCGATCTGAGAAGGTTTAATCTCGTGTTTACGCAGTTTTTCTACGTCTTCCTTCTTCTTGGGAACCCAAATGCGGCCATCGTTACGGAGGGACTCGGACATCAGGGTCAGCTTGCACTGCTGGTCACCGTGCACCGGAATACAGGTGGGGTGAATCTGGGCGAAGCAAGGGTTGGCGAAGAAGGCACCCTTACGGTAGGCCTGCATGGCGGCGGAACCGTTGGAGTTCATAGCGTTGGTGGAGAGGAAGTAGGTGTTACCGTAACCACCGGTAGCCAGCACCACGGCGTGAGCACCGAAGCGCTCGATTTCACCGGTAACGAGGTTACGGGCGATGATACCCTTAGCCTCACCGTTGATAATCACCAGATCCAGCATCTCGTGACGAGGGTAGCTCTTCACGGTACCTGCGGCGATTTCCTTGTTCAGGGAAGCGTAGGCACCCAGCAGCAGCTGCTGGCCGGTTTGTCCGCGGGCATAGAAAGTACGGCTGACCTGCACGCCACCGAAGGAACGGTTGGCCAGGTATCCGCCGTATTCACGGGCGAAAGGAACGCCCTGGGCCACGCACTGGTCAATGATGGCGGCGCTCACCTCGGCCAGACGATAGACGTTGGCTTCGCGGGAACGGTAGTCACCACCTTTGATGGTGTCGTAGAACAGACGGTAAATGGAGTCGTTATCGTTCTGATAGTTCTTGGCAGCATTGATACCACCCTGTGCAGCGATGGAGTGTGCACGACGGGGGGAGTCGCTGATGCAGAAGATCTTCACGTTGTATCCCATCTCGCCCAAAGAGGCAGCTGCGGATGCTCCGCCAAGACCGGTACCTACCACAATCACTTCCAGTTTCCGCTTGTTGTTCGGAGAAACAATACGGATTTCGGCTTTGCGCTTGGACCATTTGTCCTTCAGCGGTCCGTCCGGAATCTTGGAAATCAATTTAGGATCTGACATATTATTTAGATATTGTTGTGATTTGCCTATGAGTTTGCAAATATAAGTATTTTTCGTGAGTAATTTAGGACTTTTATAACTTATAGGGGTTGCACGGCACCAGATCGGGTTTTCCTAAACTGGCCCACATGGTATCTCCTTCAAAAATGACGGCGCAGGAGGTGATATCCCTCATGATGGGAGCGCCGGAACAGGAAATATTCTGAATAAGGAAGTTATGGTCCCATTCCCGGATGGGAACGTCCGTGGAAGCAAGGATCTTGTGCGCTTTAACATACCTATCTACACCCTTCCTGTCTTCCAGGCGGCCCGTCATGGTGAAGTTGGTCACCACCCGGTATCCCAGGGGTTCGCGGTTCACGTCGTATTTTACCCAACTGTGATTGTTCACCTCGTAATAGGCGGCGCCTCCCTTTTTATCGATTACACCGAAGTTCGCTTCCACGCCCATCGGCCTGGAAAGGGTATCCAGGAAATATTCAAAATCTTCGAGAGTTTTGCATATTTCCAGGGCCCTGTACATAAGGACGCCTTCCCTGTCCATCATATCGGCGGGA
>Ga0310690_10006597_pt1 | contig 15198 bp, 12 predicted proteins | sample AusTroGonzalo_MG_2_FD_207661 | JGI IMG/M metagenome (GOLD analysis project Ga0310690, IMG submission 207661) | Bovine rumen microbial communities from tropical cattle in Woodstock, Queensland, Australia - Gonzalo_04 (v2) (version 2) | ecosystem: Host-associated > Mammals > Digestive system >...
GATAATAATATAATCATGTAATACCACGCTATGATTTTCTATCGCCATGTACACGATTGTTCCTAAAAAGTGCTTTTCGTCTGTATCTATAATATCCCTTATATCATCCAACAATCTTACACAATTTTCTTCTGACCAATCGTAATTTCTTTGATACACAGGAATTCGAAAAAGCACCTTGTTAGATCCGATAAAATCGCCCAACAATTGCAATGTATCTGCTTTCATTTAGTATACCCTTTTCTATAAGTATATACCAATGCCAGTTAACTTTTTCTTAATTCGAAGAGATGGTGCGCCCCGTAGGATTCGAACCTACGACCTGCGGCTTAGAAGGCCGACGCTCTATCCAGCTGAGCTAGGGACGCATGCTTCACGAAGACATTAATACTAAATAGATCCTCTGATATCAAGAGGATCTCGCAAATTTATCCTAAAAATCAGAAGATTACTCTTCTTCTCCGTAAAAATCGCCAAAGAAAGATTCTTCGAGCTCGCGCATCTGTCTCCAAATAGCCTGCTGGCGACGTTCAAAATCATCAAACCAACGCCCCGTATGTCTCTGTTCTGCCTTCTCCGGACGCGGTCTTGCTTGTTGCTTTCCCAAATCTTGATGGAACGGAGGATTTTTCATTCCCGGCTTTTGACCATGTTTAAACCAAAAATGAGGTCTTTTACCCGAAATTTCTCTCTGCTCAAACGGAGGCTTTTGTATTTCTCGATTTTGTCTATCCCCAAATGAAGATTTTTTTTCGAAAAACCCCTGCTTTTCTTTCAGATCATCTTTCGATCCGAAAATATTCTCAAACATTTTTTCAACAGGTCTGTAAAATGAAACCCGAGATCGTTTACTCAACTTCTCCTCCATATCATTTTCGTTAGGACCCGAAAACTTTGGATGAAGACCATGGAATCTCCTCTTTTGAAAGGCTTGATCTTGCAAATCCTCGTTATTTTCCTTTACAAAAGGGTAAGCCAATACCTTCCAAAATCCGTTATACTTCTTAGGAGGTTTTTTCTGATTTTTGAAGCCTCCCTCATGATTAAACCTTTTTTCACCTTCTTTCTGATCACGTCCGAAAAAAGATCTCTTTTTAAATAAATTCTCCGCTCCTTCTTCATCAATCGGTTTATAAATCCCATCTTTATCGATGATTCCTTGACTTTTTCGATGCAAAGTCACTCCATTTCTGTCATATTCTTTTCGCTCCGATTGAACCTGAATCGGTTCGTCACCGTTCTGCGACATATGTAATGACCAACTGCGTCCCTTAAATTCAGATTTACCTTCATCCAAATCAGCCTGAGCAGACATAAACACCAAGCACATCAGGGATAATCCCACAAATCTATTCATGAATTCCTCCGTATGTTACCATCTTACATAGTAGCACGCATTTATTAAAAGTTTATTAACAATCTTTGTCAATTTCTAAAAAACTTATAAAAAATTATGCTGAGGTTTGGTTAAAGTCGGATAATGCTCATGAAGATCTTTTAAATAAACCAAAATTCCATCCACTTTTATATAAACATGCCGATGCTCGGAAAAGATCAGATTAATTTCATCTTTATTTGCGTGCATCGCTAAAAGATTGTAGAAATGATGAGGTTTTTTCTGAAAATTATCGTTCACATGTATAGTTTTGATATTATGGATATATAAACCTGAATGCACACGATGATAACATTGTTCTTCCTCAAACTTGTGAGAATGTTCCCAGCAAAACCGATTAAGAATCACTCGAAAACACTTTTGATCCGATATATAACTGCATCCGTTGACTTTCGAAATAGAATCCTGAATTAAAGCTGAAATTATGTCACAATCTTCTTCAGATTGAGCTTTTAAATTTATTTTCTTCAAAAATCCTCCTAAAATTTTCGATAAATCATATTTGTTAATAAATTATTAGCTATTTATCCTACATAATCAAGCAGTTGCAAGTGGTATTTATATGTTTGCTTTTTTTAAGAAAATGCGTAATTTTTTTAAGAAAAAATCTACTGGAGTGGCTATTCTTGAAACCGCTATGACTTTGCCGATAATACTTTACGTAATTTTCTTTGCAATCGAACTAGTTAGAATTGGATTAGCTCAAGCGGCGGTCGATGCAATTACGAAAGAATTTACCTTTCATCTAATGGCCACAGGAAAAGTCGAAAAACCAAAAGTTGATGCAATTTTCAAAAAATATAAACCTTTCGGAATTAATATCGGGAATTTTAGATATTATATTCGTATTTATTCAGATATAGCGACAATGATGGACACTTCACCATACGGAGGAGAAACCATTGGATGGGCTGGTAGCGACTATTCAAGCCCAACTGCCAGCCAATCGCCAACCGATTATGCAAGTGAAGTTAACTACGGATTAACAACTAGCCATGCTTTGTTGAGTAAATATCAAAGTAATCCTCAGATAATTGATGGTTCCACATATAAGGAGTATGGAAGTGATAGGAAAACATTGCTAGAGCAAAGCTCAGGCGTTCCTTCCGGACATGTTTTTGTTCTCACCGTTGCCGTAAAATTTCCCTTTTCTAGTCCTTTCGTTGCAAAATTGTTCGCAGGAGGCTCTAATACTGTAGACAGTAGTGGAACTAAACTACCCAATACATTCATCCTCTGGGCGCGCGGATCAGGGATGGTGAATTAGGAATTATTACGCAACTTCCGTCAATTCAAGATTTTCAGTCCATAGAATTGCAGTACGAGTGTCGATATTTGCAACTTTTTTGTAGATATTTCTATAATTTTTCAGCTGATTTATGTATTCGAACGGAATTTTTTTCTGAGGAGTTCCTGTTTTGAAATCGATAATCCAAGTTTCGCCATTAATCTGTGCGATTCTATCAATTCTAAATTCTTGATTCTCGAAAAACACTGTAACTTCAGCATATGAATTTTTATCGAACAATTTCGGAAATTTTTCAAATACATTTTGCGCGATATCAATTGCTCTAATTTTCTCTTCGTCGTTCAGTTCGAATAAATTTGTGAAATTCATCAAAATTTCCGGATCTTGATATATCGCAATATTTTTCAAAAGCAAATGAACACAATCTCCGAATTCTGTTTGCGGAGTTTTTGTTTTTTCTTCTGTATCATTTTCTAATAGCGGAAGTTTTTGATAATACCAACTAGGGATTTCGATTTTTCGTCCTGAAATTTTTTCTTCGCAACTTTCAAACACTGTTGGATAATCCCCAAATTTCAAACTCTGTTCTTCTCGCAAAAAATCTTCCGCGCAATTTTTTAATTTATTATACCAACAATTTTTTCCGATTCCGCGTGCGCCATTTTCTCCCAAAATACACAAATAACTTTCAGCACGAGTCAGAGCGACATAAAGAAGTCGCTGAGCTTCCGCATCTCTATATTTTTCATTATTATTTATGATTTCGAAAATATTTTTCGTCGACATTTTTTTATCGAAATTCCAGAAAATTTTTCCATCTTCAGTTGCTACGATTGAATTGGAAGCTTTCGGTTCAAAATGAGAGTCCGCCAAAATCACAAACGGAGCTTGTAATCCCTTTGATGCGTGTACTGTCATAATTCGGACTTCACCTCCGCTGCCAATGAAATCTTTTTTGATCGTCTGATCATTCTTTTCAAACCATCTCAGAAAATTGCAAATATTCGGAGAGTATTGTCGCTGATAATTTTCACAGATATCCAAAAACTCATCGATTGCCGTCAGACATTTTTCACCCAAACGATTCAGAAATTTTTCGCGCACCCCATCGACCAGAACAAAATGAAAAAAATCCGAAACAGATAAATCTAAATTCAAATATTTTTGCAGATTATCAATCGAATACTTTTCGAGAATATCTTCTCTCTCCAAAATATACGGCCATAAATTTTTATCTCCACGATCAAGACATATTTGCATCAAATCCTCTTCCGACATTCCGACAATCGGCGATTTCAGAACGCAAGCACAAACTAAATCATTGAGCGGAAAATTTTTAAATTCTGCAAGCGTGATTAAATCTTCAACGACAATTTCATCTTTTAAAAGAACACGATCGACTCCCGAAACAGGAATTTTTCTTTTTTTCAATTCATCGCAAATTGAATTCATAGTTTCTATTTTTCGATGTCGAAACAGAATCAGAAAATCTTCCGGGCGTGCCGCACGACTTCCATCTTTAACGGCGACATGATTTTTTATGGAATTCTCAATAAAATCCGCAATATATTCTGCCAACTTATTTTCAGAATCGTCTTCGGATTTTTTAAATAAATCTACGATTTCTACAACTCCGCCATCTGAATTTTTTACTGTATTATGTCTCACGTTTTTAAAATCGTTTTCAAAAACTTTATCAACGAACTTCAAAATATTTCCGTCAGATCGATAAGATTTATTTAGTTCGACGTCGTAAAATTTTTGCTTACAATTAACCGAATCAGCCCGAAATTTTTCGTGCATTTTTTCGAACAATTCGACATTTGCTCCCTGAAATGAATAAATAGATTGCTTCTCGTCACCGACAACGAAAATCGTTTTTTCAGAATATTCGTGAACAAAAAATTCCGACGTTAAACGTCGAATAATTTCCCACTGTTCTGGACTGGTATCCTGAGCTTCATCAACCAAAATGTGATCTATATTTCGATCGATTTTATAAAGTACCCACAAAAGATTACTTTGCAAAAGTTCTAAGGTTGAAATGATTATGTCATCATAATCGATCAGATGTTGATCAGTTTTGTATTCGATAAATTTTTTTATGAGAGCATTTAGCACAACAAAAAATGAAACATTAATTTTTGCAGAAATTAATTTTCGTTTTTCATCTAAATAAGTCAGTGTTTTATTTTGCAAATTCAAAAGATCTGATTTAAAACTCGCTGTTTCAACTTTTTTCGTACATAAACTTTTAGTTGGAATTAATTCTTTAGTCAGCACCGCAAAAATAAAATCATCTCCGCCGAATTCCGCTGTTTTTTTCAGATAATTCGCTTTGTCCTGATCCGTTTTACTTCCGAAAGATAAAATTTCCGCGATTTTTGCAAAACGAATTTGAAAATCTTCTCCAAAGATTTTTAATTTTATTTTCCTTAACGCTTCTTCTTGATCCAAATCTAATAAACAATTATCAATTTCAAATTCATTTACGAAAAACCCTCGAATACTTTCATAATCTCCGTGTTTATCGAAAAATTTTCTAATCTTCACAATTGTATTATCTTTGATTAAATCCAAAATCGACGACGTATGTTGCGCTATATTTTTTAAATCGCGCTGAAATTCTTTTTGATTTAAAACAAAATTGAAAGAATCTTCCAACATTTGCTTTTTTTGATTATCATCACACAATTTTACTCCTGGATATAATCCTGTTTCGAGAGGAAATTTTTTCAAAAGATTCATTCCAAAACTGTGAATGGTTCGGATATTCACCCAATCGCTTCCGAGACTTTTTTTATATAATTCACGAACTCGCGGTAAATATTTTTCAGAAAATCCCATTTCAGCCAATTCGGTAATGACTTCCGAATCCGATAATTGCTGCCAATAATTAAGATATCCTGACAACCGATCCAGCATCTCACCAGCTGCCGCTTTTGTATACGTCAGACATAAAATATGAGACGGTTCTGCACCATTCAACAGCAATGCCAAAATTCTATCTATCAAATTTTTAGTCTTTCCGGTTCCTGCTGAAGCAGAAATCCAAAGCGATGCTTTAGTATTTTTTATTTCATTCAGCATTTGCAAAGCCTCACATTTTGAGTAAATTTTACCAAAGGATACCTGAATTTTGAATAGGTTAAGCTTTATTAAAAAAAATTACAAAAAATTAAAAAAATTCAAAAATGTTAACCTTTTGTAAAAACTTTTTAATGCAGAATGTTACCAAGTTTTTGTGGATTTTGTATTATGAGTTTTTTTAGTAACACTGTAAAATTAATAAAAAACAGACATCGTGATGAAAATAACGAACAAAACATATCAACAAATATGGAATTTGATTTTTCGTTGAGAAATTATGCGAAAGAATCTTTTTCTGTTTTGATAGTTAAGCCTTTTTCTAACCATTTCATGAAATTTATGAGAGTTACCACCTTTATCATTACAGGTGGAATGATCGGAACATTACTTTCAGTCCTTGCTTTTGTTATTTTCATGCAATTCGGATCTATGGAAAACAAATTTGTTTCGCTTTTTATTGATAACCATATAAATAGCTTATTCCCTGATTCTGATTTGGTAATTAAGTCCGCAAAACTATCTTGGAATTCCGAAAAACACATGCCAGAGATTTCTTTAAAGAAACTAAAATTAGATGACATAGTTATTCCCTCAATTTCGATTTTTCCGAATATCATTGAGTCAATCAAAAGACAGAAATTTATAACAGACAGTGTTAATATCATTGGTCCAAAAATAAATTTAAGATTTTCGGATGATTTTAGAACTTCTTACTTTGATCCGAATTTTGAAGGAAACTTTAAGCACAATTCTTTAAGTGAACCGACTTCAATTTTAAGTGGTTTCAAAAAATTATTGAATAACTTCGGTGATCTGAAAATTATAAACGCAGATGCTACGATAGAAGAAAATGGCGTATTATGGAAGCTTTCTAACGTCTACTGTCACTATGTAATCGGAGATCCTTGGCCAACAGCGATGTCCTTTAAAATAAAACTGCCAAAGCAAGACTATTTTTCGAGTTTTAACATAGTAAGAAGCATAGTTGGAGATGAAGACAAATATATTGTAAACATAGATTCATGTAACCCACATAGATTAAAAGAAATTTTGGTAAAAAGGAATTCCCCGATCAATAGTCCTATTATAAATTCAATTTTAGAGAACAGCCTGCCTGTTTCAGGATTAGTTCATTTTGATATAAAAAACGGCGAAATTCTCAAGGGAGATTTCGATCTGATCGGAGGTGCCGGATCTATAAAAATTCCGGCAAAAACGTCTATATCGCTAAATCTGGGAAAAACCATCGACAACGGAAATATTTCCGGAACATTTAACGAAAATGGTATTGATATAAATTCGTTAAACGTAAGTTACGGAAATGCCAGCATTCAGCTCACAGGAATAACTATTCCGATGCTGGAATACAATTTAATGGATATAGCAAACATCGATGGAACATTAAGTTTAACCAATGTTGGAATTTCCGAAATGGCATCCCTACTTCCGGGGAACTTCAGTAAATCAATTATTCCTTCATTTAAGAATTACATGCCCGGATTTAAACTTGGATTATTTAAAGTCGATTTGAAAGGATCGATTCCTTTTGGTAAGCGCAATATTTCTGAACCACTGACAATCGGAAACGGTGTATTTAAACTTAGTGATGCTCGAGTTCCGTTAGGTAAAACTATCATTGAAGATGTCGAAGCGGTAGGTGCAATCACTGAAGATGGATTCGACATAAAGCTATCAAAAGCTCGTTTAAATGAAACCATTATAAATAGCGGAGAATTCTTTATAGCAAGCAAAGACAACTCTTGGATCGGAACAATAAACGCGAATGTTTCGGCTGAAGAAGTTAAAAAATATGCAACGGATATTTCCAAAAAATTAGGTTCGTTGCATCTCAATAATTTGAATATCGCTGACAAGGCTAACATCGATATGAAATTAGTGAAGATTGAAGGAGATAATCTATCCGATAAATCTCTTCCTTTCAGAATAGTTGAAGGTAACGGTATTTTAAAATCGCCGGATAATACCAAACAAGTAAAATTCTCCTGGAATGACAAGGAACTTAACGTTTCAGGAGACGTTAGCGAAGGAAAAAGTGACATTAACATTGTTCTGGAAGAAAATTTCGAAAAAAACGAAGGTTCTGCTGAATTCAGTTTCAAATCAGAGTCTGACTTTTTGAAAGGAATGTTACCGGGAATTGATAAAATCTTCTCCGGAAATTATGCCATGAACTTAAACATGGGATGGAAAGGAGATATCACTCAATATGAAATTGAAATGAATTTAAAAGATGCTTTGTTAAATTTACCGATTATTGGCGATCTAAAACTGAAGAAAACTCCGGGAAATTTAAAAGCAAAAATCTTATTAAACAACGGCATTGCAGATATCTCTGATCTATCAATTAATACCGTGGATAACAAAATAAACGGAAACATCGTTATGGGAACAGATGGTTTGCTATATAAAGCGGCTTTCAATGACTTCGTCATCAACGGAAATACGGCAAAAGTAAACCTAATCCGCAATAGTCTTGACGAATTATCGGTTTCAGTCATCGGAAAAAAATTTAATACTGACCTCGCAACTTCTGTTTTTAAAACAATGCCAAAGAACGAGAATATTGTATGTTATTTGAATTTGGAAGAATTATGGGTTGAAGATACCTTCCCAGTAAAGAATGTTAAAGGAAGTTTCGTCGTTCGTAACGGAAAAATAACTAATGGAGCTTGTTACGGAATTATCGGAAAAGATACGACTTTAGCTCTCACTGCCCAACCGAATACCATAGGTGATGACAGCATTGTCTCATTATCTGCCTCCAATGCCGGAGATTTCCTGAAATACTTCAAAATTACAGATAGCATTACCGGCGGAACAATCAATATAGTTTTGAAGAACAGCATTATTTCGGACAGCTCTATGTCTGGTGCTTTCGAATTAACCGATTTCATAGCCAAAAATGATCAACTTACAAGGTTAATTTCATTTTCGTCCATGAATGGAATCTCAAATAATGATAATCATAGTGTCGGATTCAATTTCTGCTTAGGTAGTTTCGTTTTAGGAGACAATTTGATCAAAATTGAAAACGGAAAAGCGGTCGGTCCATCTGTAGGAATTTCTTACGCCGGAACTTACAACCGTTTGGAAGATAAGCTGGATATGGTAGGAGTATCTTTGTTAACTTCGTCAATCTTAAGTTCAAGAGGAACCAACGGAGCCTACGCTGCACCTTATAAACTAGTTGGGTCAATCGCAAACCCAATCATGTCGGTTAAACCATTACAGTTCGTAACCAATGATGCGATCTCAACAGTTTTCGGAAATATGTTACCGATAATAACGACTGAACGTTATTCAACAAATGAAACCATTTTGCCGGTAACTACTACCAAAGTGAAAGATCCCTTTGCGAACAAAGCTTTTGATAACCCTGCAACGGTGACATCTAAAGTAAAAAAATCAAAGACTACAGTGCCGACAGTTGAAAAAAGGCACGGAATAACAATTAATCGCGGAGTAAAGAGGTAAGAAATGTCTGAAGAAAAAAAATTTAGCGCAGGGTCTTTTTTCCTGCTTTTTTCTACACTAGCAATCATCGCATGTGTTGGATTTTTATATAAAATTCATAAGGGAATCATATTGAATCCTCGTTGTATTGAAGTGAGCGCTGAATCGGAAAAAATAATCTCAGCGGATAGAGCAACATGGAATATAAGTTTTGATAAAACAGGAGCAAATCAAGCAGAACTGAACAAGCTTTTGCTGGCAGATAGAGATATTGTTCAAAAATTTTTCAAAAGTAACGGAATAGAAAAAGAAGATATGGAATTTTCTTTTTTCATTCACGAAGATTACAGAGAAACAAAAAAAATCAATAAAACTGTCTACCGCGCCGGATATAATCTCGTAATTAAGTCCAAAGACGTTGAAAAAATCTTATCGTTGAGAGATCAACTTTCCGGATTGTACGAAAAAGGCATTGTTTTGAGCAATAATCATATCGATTTTAAATGTTCTACCAATGAAGAAGTACAAAATAAGCTGATATCAGAAGCCGCAGTTAAAGCATATGCAAAAGCAAAAAGTTTAGCTAAAGATTTGCATGTAAAAATCCGCCGTATTCATAAGATCTATGACCCGAATTGTTACGTCGAAGGCATGAATCGAGTCTACTCGATGAAATCAGTATCTATGAATTCTGTAGACGGGTTTTCGGGAGGACAGGAAAATTCTCAATCTGTTCCAAAGAGAAAGATGAAAGTAACCTTAAGAATGGATGTTGAAATAAAATAAATCTTCTGGCAAGACGGAATATTCGTCTTGCTTCTCAAACTTGAAGATGAAGAATTCAAAAAATCTTACACCGCACAAAAATTAACACACGATTAACTAATTCCATATAATATGTAAAGTAATATAATAGTAAAGGAAAACAAAATGAAAATAAGTCTTTTAAGTATATGTACAATGCTATTTGCTTTGTATGGGACGGAGTGCTCAGCGAGAGATGTAGATACTTCTACTGATGTAAAATTAGATGAATTGAGATCACGATTTGGGAAAAAAGGCAGTTACAAAAAATCTTGGCTACCGAAAAAAGACGATGTTGAAAAGGTTGAGCAATCCGATATTGAAGCAGATGTTGCTCCCGACTCAGAAGAAAACAACGTAGATAGAATAAGGAAAAATTTCGGGAAAAAAGGCAGTTACAAAAAATCTTGGCTACCGAAAAAAGACGATGTTAAAAAGGTTGAGCAATCCGACATTGAAGCAAATGTTGCTCCCGATTCAGAAGAAAACAATGTAGATAGAATTAGAAAAAACTTCGGAGAAAAAGGTAATTACAAAAGATCTTGGCTACCGAAAAAAGGCTATGTTAAAAAGGTTGAACAATCCGATATTGAAGCAGATTCTGCTCCTGATTCAGAAGGAAACAACGTAGATAGAATAAGGAAAAACTTCGGAGAAAAAGGTAATTACAAAAGATCCTGGCTACCTAAAAAAGATGATGTTGAAAAGGTTGAGCAATCCGAAACAGAAGATACCACTGTTGCTCAAAAAAAGACGAAATCAGTCAATTCAAAAAACAGAAAAAATGCAAAACGTAAAGAAAAAGAAATCAAGATAGACAGAGCATTAATGATCAGCTCTGAAATGATTTTTTAATATTGAGATCATAAAACGTTTACGGAATGCATTATCTCAGTTCCAAATTATCTATCCCCATAACAAAATTTGGAATCGAAGGGCATTCCGGTTGTTAATTTTTCTATTCAATTGAACGAAAGTTCTGCTCTGCATTTAACAACTCGTAATCCAAAACTTTTTTATGCTCTACTGACTTTTTAAGTTGCCTGATTTCTATACAATACTCTTTTAATTATATGAATATTAATCTACGATAACGTCGGTATTTTCCAAAAGCGTTTTTTAATTTTTATGAGAGGCAGTCATGCAAGATGTGCAAGAATTGAAATATCTTCCGTCCTTTGGAAGGAAAAGAGCGAGAGGGTTGAGTGAAACTCAAAAAAACAATTTGGTAGATTTGTATGAAATATACGGTTTGAAAATTCCAGAGGGAGAAATCCATCCGAAAACGCTGTTTGATATTCCTTTTGAAAAAATTTACGTAGAAGTCGGTTTCGGACACGGCGAACATTTGATACAAAATTCTTTATTAAATCCGAAAATCGGGTTTATCGGATGCGAACCTTTCGAAAACGGAGTTGCCGCAACACTGAAAGAAATCCGCGATCATAATCTGCAAAATGTCCGCATATATAAAGGAGATGCTCGGCTGGTTTTGGAAAAACTACGAAAAAATACAATAGATCGAGTTTATGTGCTGTTTCCCGACCCATGGCACAAAAAAAGACATCACAAACGCAGAATTTTGTCCGAAGAATTTATAGAAAATCTCCGAAAAAATCAGGTAAAAGAGCTGGTCGTCGCAACTGATTGTCGAGAATATATGGAAAGTGTGTTGGAAAATCTGGCACAACTGAAAATCCCCTCTCCCGATAATATCGAGATGCTGTCGCAGAAGCCGGATTGGTTTCTCAGTACTCGCTACGAACAAAAAGCCCTGGCAAAAGGCGAGAAGTGCTATTATTTAAAAACTAAACTAGCAACTTCGTAGCACCCGACAGAGGTTTTAATCATATTTTAACACTTAGTATGCTATCCTCTGTCAAGAATAGCGGAGATGGTTATGAAGAAGGAAAAGGAAACATGGTGGTACTGGCTTTGGGTTCATCTTACAAGATCAGGAAGAGATTTTGATTTATCTCATAACACAACTAAAAAAGAGCGAAAAGAGATTTCAGAAAAAAGAAATAAACGAATTAAAGAATATATTTACATCATCGGTTTCTGGTCAATTGTTCTCATTTTATTTGCCTTATATATACATATCAAGTCCAGATAAACTATCCAGCCTCCACTACGAACAAAAAGCCCTGGCAAAAGGCGAGAAGTGCTATTATTTAAAGTCGAAGCTTATCAATAACCCAATTTTATAAGAACAAATATCAATGCAAAAATTATGGATATTCCTATACTGATTGCGTTTGCAACAAATAACCAACGATAAGTTTTAGAAAGAGAACGCAAAAGTTTCCTTTGAATAATTTCTCCCTCTATCCATGTATTTAAAAACACTATGGAAATATATAAGAGGAAACATCCAAGCATAGCAGTTAAATAGGAACTTGAATATACTAATCTACTTAACATTATATATGACACTGGTAATCCAATAATAAGCGAAATAATATTCATCGCGATTGCGATAATAACAGCATCTTTCTTGCGAACTCTTGTAAAATGTTTTACGAATCCGATTTTTACCAACGACCCCAAAATAATAATGAAAATGCTTATCAAACCCACATAAAAGATCGTTATGAGTGGTACTAGGCCGCAATCGTCAGCATAAACCGAGGAAAAACTGCAGATCAGCAAAAGAACAGCTAAAAATCTCATAACACCTCCTTCATATTAAATTACCAATACCAATTTACAAATGAACAATCAACCATGCAAAAACTGCACATATCCCAAGGGCAATCGCGACTGCAACAGATAATCAGTGAAAAGTCTTTGAAAGGAATCGTATCGGAATTTTCAATTGGAAATCGTTAAGGACTTCTTGGCTTGTCGTCTTTTTCTTCTGACTTTAATAACACGACGTGTAATAATTAACATCAACACACTAGCCACAGTCATAAATACACACGCCATTATGGTATTAACATTTCCGCTGAACCTCGCACTTACAGAAATACAAAACGACATAATTATATTACGAAAAACTACAACAGTAGATGCTCCCACACTTGCCGCATTCGAAGCAGATTCTAAAGCTTTCAAGACAGAAACGGGAACCAAAAATGAGCTTCCGATACACTGAACACACATCAAACTAACTAAATGAAAAGTACTCCATTGATCCTGAAAAAAGATCAAATAACAGACATACAACCCAAAACAAAAATATATTCCAACACCGATTCTTTTAGATAAGGTCAAACTGTAATTACGGATAACATAACGGTAAGCGAATGTTCCGCATACATAAAACAGAAGAGGTATTGCGGAAAACAACGCGATATCCGCTGAGCTGTCAGCAAAAATAAAAGGGCAACTAGTCGCAAAAATCATATATCCGCCCGCATACAATCCGGGAATTAACGCGTAAATCACAAAATACGAATTTTTCAGAATAACTTTGTAATCTTGAAATAAATTTTGCACAGAAAAATCAGCTGTCGGTGTGATTTTCTTTTTCTCGGGACATGAATAGAAAAAAATCAATCCGAAAATCTGGGTAATCATCAAAACGAAGAAAGATAATCTCCAATTTCCGATCTCAGCAAAAAGCGCGCCAACAAAAGGAGAAATAATCCACGCAACCGGTTGATACAACTCCAAAAGACCTACAACTCCAGCCTTTTCTTTCTCATTAAATAAATCATTGACTATACTAAGCGATACAACGTAAATAACACTTGCTCCCATCGCTTGAGTAAATCTCATACAGATAAAAAACGGAAGTCCCGTAGAAATAAAACATCCGAAATGACCGATTGTGGACAAAATCAATGCCGGAATTATTATCGCTTTAGTACCATGGAAATTTATAAGAGGTCCACTCAAAGCCCTCCCAAAAAACTCCCCGATCAGGTGAGCAACAATAGTCATCTGCATCATCTCATTAGTAGTATGCAGATCAATTGCCATATGTTTCATGCTCGGAATGTAAATACTGACAGACGCTGAAGTTATAATGTTCATAAGCAACAAAAAGATCGCTATCCGATGATTAGACAGTTCACCTTTACGCTTTAAAATTATATCTCCCAGCTTCTTAACGATGTATTTCATATTCTAAACAAGTGACCCATACCCCGAATTAATAAACGTTTTCTTCACCTCTTCCTTGCAGATTTTTAAGGATTCTTGCACCGACTGCTCTGTTGTATCTATCACAACATACGTTTCATCGCAAGATAAAGGAGCTATTTTTCTGGATTTATCTTGAGCATCTCGACGTTTTATGTTATCGAGAACTTCTTCAAAGGTCGTATTCTTATCATTCAAATCAGAAAATCTCCTCCTCGCTCTCTCCTCCAAATCAGCCGTAATAAATAATTTACAACATGCATCCGGCACAACAACTGTTCCAATGTCTCGACCATCGAGAACTACACCCTTTTTTTTATATAATTGAATGAATTCCTGCTGAAGATGAGTCATAACATCTCGAATTTCAGGCATTTTTGCAATATCTGAAGCTCTTGCACTATTTTCCGGAGATCGCAATTGATCGTCCGTGAGTTTCGTCGCCACATTCAAAAGATCTCTTATTTTCATACTCTTAATCTTTTTCAGAGGAACTTTTAAAAATGCAACCGTGCGATAAAGAAGCCCTGTATCGAGATAAACAAAATTAAAATGGCTCGCAATCATACGAGCCAAAGTGCCTTTCCCGCTGCCTGCGGGACCGTCTATAGCAACGACAGCTTTCATTTTTTCAGACCTAATTCAATATCTTTTCCGTCGTACTTAACTCCCGTAACCAACAGTAACGGACATGCCAGACATATAGAAGAAAAAGTTCCGAATGTCAGACCGAACAGGATCGGGAAACAGAAGTCGAAAATGACCTTTCCGCCGAAGAAGCACAGAGCTAACAGCGACAGCACGGTAGTCAAAGACGTAAGTACCGTTCGGGATAAAGTTTCGTTGATTGCTTTATTCAACAGCTCAACCAGTGTCAGACTGCGGTAAACCGCCATATCTTCACGGACTCTGTCAAATACCACCACCGTGTCGTGAATGGAGTAACAGGCTGTCATCAGCAAAGCCACAATGGAATTCGCACTGAACTCAAAGTAGTGACAGATTGAATACAATCCCATAAGAACTATACAATCGTGAGCCAGAGAAACGACACCGCAAATCGCGAATTGCCACTCGAACCGCATCCAAATGA
>Ga0310690_10006599_pt1 | contig 15194 bp, 11 predicted proteins | sample AusTroGonzalo_MG_2_FD_207661 | JGI IMG/M metagenome (GOLD analysis project Ga0310690, IMG submission 207661) | Bovine rumen microbial communities from tropical cattle in Woodstock, Queensland, Australia - Gonzalo_04 (v2) (version 2) | ecosystem: Host-associated > Mammals > Digestive system >...
AGCTTGAAGACACTGTCAACGCTTTCGTGCAGTCGCCTACTGAGATGAATCAGATCGGGCGAGGCATGGGCATCGGTGGCGGCGCCATGAACGGTCTCGTGGCATTTAACGAAGATGACATCAAGACGTTACGCAATGAACATCCTGGTGAGAATGTCATCCTTGTTCGTCCTGATACAGTTCCTGATGACATCGGATTGATTTTCGATTGCGATGGCTTGCTCACGGCTCGTGGCGGTGCCACTTCGCATGCGGCTGTCACTGCAGTGCGCCTCGGAAAGGTCTGCGTGGTGAGCTGCATCGAGCTGATGGTCAACGACGAGAGACATTGCGCTGAACTGAATGGTAACAATCTAAAGATGGGTGATAAGATCGCTATCGACGGTAATCTTGGCTTGGTTTATTTAGGTCATTATCCTACGGAGAAGATGACGATGGGGAAAGGGTATAATTATTAGTTAGAAGTTGTCAGTTAGCAGTTAGAAGTTTAATAACTTCTAACTGCTAACTTCTAACTATTTAAAGTAGCGATTGTAAAGTCCTTCAAAGCCTTTGCCGTGGCGGGCTTCGTCTTTTGCCATCTCATGGACGGTGTCGTGGATGGCGTCGAGGTTACGTTCTTTTGCTATGCGTGCGATGCGCATCTTCTCTTCGCAGGCGCCGCATTCAGCCACCATACGTTTGTAGACGTTGGTCTTGGTGTCCCAAACCACCTCACCGAGCAATTCGGCGAAACGTGCGCAGTGGTCTGCCTCTTCAAAGGCATAACGTCTGAAAGCCTCAGCAATCTCTGGGTATCCTTCGCGGTCGGCCTGACGGCTCATTGCCAGATACATGCCGACCTCGGTAGCCTCTGCCATATACTGGGCATTAAGGTCTTTGAGCATCTCATCACCGGTGCCTTTGGCGATGCCGATGACATGTTCGGTCACAAAGTTAAGAGCGGCGCTCTCGTCGAGGACCTTCCATTCAACTACTTGTTTACACTGTGGGCATCTTTCAGGAGCTTCTTCTCCTTCATAAACGAAGCCGCAAATTGGACATACGAATTTCTTTTTCATGATATTTTTAGTTTAGATATTAATAATTGTTTTATTTATTTTACTATGAGATTTCTCCACTCCGCCTAACGGCTCCGGTCGAAATGACGGGAGTGGGGTTATTTCATTGCGTGTTTGTATCCTTTGACCTTGTTCCAGTCTCCGCGGGTGAAATCAGGCATCTTCACCGGCATGCCGTGATTCTCTATTGATGCTGCCGAGAGCTCTCCGATGCATGACCATTCAGCGGCGTCGTAGACATCCTCATCGAGAGGCAGGCCGTTCTGCAGGCAGTAAATCAGGCGGTAATCCATGATGAAGTCCATGCCGCCGTGGCCGCCGACTTTCTTTGCCAACGCCTCGATATCCTTAGCAATAGGATGGGTGTATTCCTTCATGATCTTTTCGCGGACGTCCTTTGGCACGAAGCCGTGCACGTTGAGATGCTGGCCTTCGGCAAGGAATCCTTCCGGAAGATTTTTATCCATGAGAGTAAATCCCTCGATAGGATATTTGTTCGCAAAACCTTCAGTACCGGTGAGTTGGTAAAGTCTGTTGTAAGGTCTATAGGTATAAACGTTGTGTTCAATCAAGATGGTCTTACCGTTGTGAGTCTCGATCATGGTGGTGGTCATATCGCCGTTTGCGAATTCGTCGGTGCCCATCATCTCTTTAGCTATTTTCTTGCCGTTATATGAAGGAGTGCTCATTGAGACGAGATAATCCATTTTGTCGCCACGGTGGATGTCGAGGACTTGGCAGATTGGTCCGAGGCCGTGTGTGGCGTACACGTCGCCGCTGTGTTTCTGATTGTAGTCGAGGCGCCAGTTGCCTTGATATTCATGCCAATAAGGCTCAAGGTTATGGATGTAAGCGCCTTCACCGTGAATCACCTCGCCGAACAAGCCCTGTTTCGCCATGTTGAGTGCTGTCATCTCGAAGAAGTCGTAGGTGCAGTTTTCGAGCATCATGCAGTGACGGCTGGTCTGTTCAGAGACATCGACGAGCTTCCAGCAATCCTCGACGGATGTGGCTGCCGGCACTTCGACAGCTACGTGTTTGCCGTGTTGCATGGCATAGACTGCCATCGGGACGTGTGTCTGCCAATTGGTGCAGATGTAAACGAGGTCGATATCGTCGCGCTCGCAAAGCTGCTGATATGCTGTCTCACCAACATATTCCGCGGCAAGCGGCAACCCTTTTTTCTTTAAAATCTCGTTCTGAACCTTCTCAACATTTTCCGGAAGGAGGTCGCACAAAGCCACAATCTTAACATTATCAATGAATGTCATGCGGTAAACTGCGTCAGGACCGCGCATTCCGAGACCGATGAAGCCGATGCGAACGGTGTCGATAGGCTCAGCGGCAAACTGAAGCATACTCGTCTGACCGTTAACACGTTGTGGCTCGTCGAAGACGATGACATTATCTTTTATCTGATAATTCTTTCCGTTTTTGCTGTCGCTTTTGCAACCAATCATTACAATGCAAAGTAGCAAAAGCATCGCATTAATAGTAGTAGTTAATTTTTTACTTTTCATAATGATGAATTTGAAGTGTAAAAATACAAATTTTTTTCATACAAATTATATTTATTTCTATTTTTACAAAAAATTTTGTCATGGAAAATCTACTCGAAATAGTCGCAAAATTTGATATATCCGGCAAGGTGACTGACGTGAAGCCGATGGGTGAGGGGCTGATTAACGACACTTACAAAGTCTTTGTTGACGGCTCCGATAAGCCGAGATACGTCCTTCAGCGCATCAACAACGCCATTTTTCAAGATGTCGATATGCTGATGGATAATATTAATAAGGTGACGGAGCATATTCGAAATAAAGGAAGAAATACACTTCAATTTTTGAAAACTGATGTTGGCAAGTCTTATTATTTCGATAGCGAAAGATATTGGCGGTTAATGGAGTTTGTGCCGGATTCGATAACTTATCAGACTGTCAATCCACATTACTCTTACCTCGCTGGCAAGTCGTTTGGTGAGTTTGAGTCGCTTTTGGCAGATATCAATGAACCTCTTGGTGAGATTATTCCAGATTTTCACAACATCGAATTCCGTTTGAAACAGCTTCGTGATGCAGTCGCTGAAGATAGAGTCGGGCGCGTATCAGAAGTGCAGTATTATCTTGATGAGATCTTCAAACGTGAAGAAAAGATGACCGTTGGCGAGCGCCTTTTCCGTGAAGGTAAACTGCCGAAACGCATCTGCCATTGCGACACTAAGGTCAATAACATGCTGTTTGATAAAGATGGTAATGTGTTGTGTATCATTGATTTGGATACTGTTATGCCGAGTTTTATTTTCTCTGATTTCGGTGATTTTTTAAGGACTGCTGCCAACACTGGAGCCGAAGACGACCCGAATCTCGACAATATCGATTTCAATATGGAGATTTTCAAGGCATTTACGAAGGGTTATATCGAGGGCACTAAAGACTTCCTTCTTCCAATAGAAAAAGAGAACCTTCCGTATGCGGCGCTGCTGTTCCCATACATGCAGACTGTTAGGTTTTTGGCTGATTATATTAACGGCGACACCTATTATAAAATAAGGTATCCCGAACATAATCTCGTTCGCACCAAAGCGCAATGGAGGTTGTTTGAAAAGGCGGAGGAGAAGGAGCCTGAGATGAAAAAATGCTTGACATTTTAATATTTTTTTATTATTTTTGCAGAAATTTAAATTCATAAATTATGAGAAGACTCTTATTAACTTTATTTATGGCACTGACACTCTGCTTGAGCGCCTGTGCAGACGGAAGACCGATTACATTTGAACAGCTTCCGGCGAATGCCCAAACTATAATCACTCAAAATTTTGTAAAAGAGAACATCCTGTTTATCACAGTTGATACTGAGCTTTTCGGCACAGAATATGAAGTGAAATTCAACGACGGTAAGGAACTTGGTTTTGATGGTAGCGGTAACCTGAAAAAGGTGGACTGCCAGTATGAACGAGTCCCTGATGCACTTATCCCGGCACAGGTCTTGCAGCAAGTTCAGGCATCATATCCAAACGCATTCATTGTGGAATGGAAATCTGATGACGGACGATGGAAAGCTGAGTTAAACAACACTCTCGAGCTTATCTTCAACAAAAAATATCAGCTTGTAGGAATCGATGATTAATTTGGTTTTTGTAATAAAAAAAGAGGCTCAATCGAGCCTCTTTTTTTTTATTCTGTCGGGATGTCTTTGTTCACATTCTTCGAGCCCCATAAGGCGTAGAATAGCAGGTAAGCCAATCCCACGACAATCACCCAGTAGCTCTGGAGATAGCCTGTGCCGCCGTTGGCGTCGACGATGGCGTTCATGAGCAATGGCAGGATACCGCCGCCGCACACCAACGTCATGAAGATACCGGAAGCTTTCTCGGTGTATTTACCCAGGCCTTCCACTGCGAGGTTGAAGATGCCGCCCCACATCACTGAGGTGCAGAGTCCGATCAACATAAGGAACGCTGCGTTGAGAGGTATTCTCTCGAAACCGAATCCATCTGCGCCGTCGAATGCAGGCACATGAACCATTGTTGAAGGTCCGAACATTCCTAACAAGGTAAAGATGATGCCGAGACATGAAACAGTGGTAAGCATTGTTTTTGCTGACACTTTATTGCCGATGATACCGCCGATCAGACGGCCGATAAGCATCAGGAACCAATATGTCGCAGCTACTGAAGCGGCTACGTCGTCGGCCTGTACGTCGGCAGGGAAGATGTTCATGTGAGGGTTCTGCAGCCATTTGTGCAAGATGTTCGGGATACCGACTTCGACACCGACATAGATGAAGATGCCTATTGCACCTAAAACGAAATGACGGAACGCCATAGGACCTTTGCCGTCGTCGGCTTTCTGAGCAACGACTTTCTGCTCATTTTCAGGGATGTCGGTTCTCTTGATGACAATGAATGCGATGGCGAAGATTGCCAATGCTGTGTACATCAACGGGAACACGTCGCTGATCTTAGCCTCTACGATGCTCGGGATGAGCAGTCCTGTGATGACGATAACAGCTGTTCCCATCAAGGAATTGAAGCTGCCGCCAATCTGGATGAGCTGGTTACCTCTGTTGCCGCCGCCACCGAGCTTGTTAAGCATCGGGTTGACCACTGTGTTGAGCAAACACATGCTGAAACCAGCGATGAAGGCACCGATAAGATAGACGAAGAAACTCTCAAAAACGCCTGAAAGCGTCTGGATGCCGACACCAATAAAGCCGACAGTCACTGCGATGAGAGCTGTTGTTTTGTAACCTCTCTTCTGAAGCAAATTACCGGAAGGGATACCCATCACAGCGTATGCGATGAAGTTGGCGAAAACACCGAGTGTACCTTGCCAGTTCGGGATGTGGAACTGGTGCTTCAAGATATCACCCATCGGTGACGCCAGATTAGTCACGAATGAAATCATTCCGAAAAGCAAGAACATCACGATAATCGGAATGGTGTAATTCTGTTTGTTTTCAACTTTTTCTGCCATAATTTTCTTTTATTTAAATGTCAATTATATCCTGTACGGAAAAGGCATGCCTTGTCCCTACCATAAATTCTTTGGATATACGCCTTTATCAATGAGATTCTGTATCTTCTTCACGACATCCGGCTTATCCTCTTTGTATGTCACACCGAACCAGACGGCGTCGCTTGACAACACTTTGAGTTTTGCTTTCTTAGCGTTGATAAGGTTGTTGACCATCAAAGGAATGTAAAACTCGGCTTTGATGTTGGTCTGGGCCGGACCGTCCAAGAACTCTTTAAAGCCTGCTTCGAGGTATCCCAAGAAATCAGGTGTGAAACCGAAGAAGTTCATTGATACGAGGGTGTCGAGTGGGAGAGTGTGCTCGCCTGTCTCGTCGGTATATGCTGCACCTTCAGCTGTCTTTGCGATAGAGGTGCGCTCGACGATGGTCTGCAGGTAGTTGCATCTGTTTGATGTGCACACGCCGCGTGACACTGTTCCGAAGTCCGACAAGGTGTTTTTCAGTTTGTAGGCTACCATTGAATATGCGCCGGTTTTTCCTTCGCATTCCTGGAGGTATTTAGCCAAAACTTCGTATGCCTCTTTGCCATAGAAATCGTCGGCGTTGATCACTGCGAACGGCTCATTAATCACGTTGGCTGCCATAAGGACAGCGTGACCTGTTCCCCAAGGTTTCACACGGCCTTCAGGCACTGTGTAGCCTTTCGGGAGGCACTCAAGACCTTGATAGACATACTCTACCGGGATGCCGAACTTCTCGCTGCTGTTCACCTTCTCGAAAGCCTCTGCGAAGTCTTTACGAATCACAAATACGACTTTTCCAAATCCTGCGCGCTTGGCGTCATAGATAGAATAATCCAAAATCGCTTCATTGTTTGGACCTACACCGTCCATCTGCTTCAGGGCTCCATATCGTGAACCCATTCCAGCTGCTAAAACTAATAATGTTGGTTTCATTTTTATTACTTTAAATATTATTTTCGTCTCATCCAATACGCACAACACATGCCTTGCGCCTACGGGATTCATTGTATCCTACGGGCTCCATCCGATATGATTACATCATAAATTTTAGGATAATGCCCGAACTTTTTGTTGAATTTCTCTTTTGCTGTGGCGATGAATTTGTCGTAGAGTTCCGCTTTCACGAGGTTTATCGTACATCCGCCGAAGCCGCCGCCCATCACACGTGAGCCGGTGACGCCGCATTCCTTGGCGATGTCGTTGAGGAAGTCGAGCTCGTCGCAGCTCACCTCGTATTCCTTGCTCATGCCGTGATGTGTGCCGAACATACGGTCGCCGACGGTGGCGTAGTCGCCTCTTTCGAGGGCGTCGCAAACATCCAAGACACGCTGTTTCTCACCGATGACGTACTTGGCGCGCATGTAATCCTCTTGCGATATCTCATTTTTAACCTCGTCGAGCATCTGCATCGTGGCGTCGCTGAGATACTTCACCTCAGGATGCTTTGCAGCGATGTGAGCGCAAGCATTTTCGCACGATTCTCTGCGTTTGTTGTATGCCGACGATGCCAGCTCGTGTTTCACCACGGTGTCGAGCAAAACCACCTTATATCCTTTCGGGTCGAAAGGGAAATACTCGAACTCCATAGTGGCGCAGTTAAGTCGCATCAAGTGGCCTCTCTTGCCGAAGATAGAGGCGAACTGATCCATGATGCCGCATTTCACGCCGCAGTAGTTATGCTCTGTCGACTGTCCGATGCGTGCCAGCTCGAACTTGTCGATACCTAAATTATAGATGTCGTTCAGCGCAAATGCGAAGGTGCTCTCCAATGCCGCTGACGATGACATTCCGGCTCCAAGCGGGACGTCGCCGGCAAACACGCAGTCGAAACCTTTCGGCTGGAAACCGCGTTTCTGCATCTCTCTTACGACACCGAAAATATATCTTGCCCATGCTTCTTTCGGAGCGTCGTCTTCACGCATTCCAAACTCTGCCATAGCCTGATAATCCATGGAGTAGGCTCTGATTTTATCAAGTCCGTTTGGATTTATCGCGGCATAAATGCCTTTATCAATGGCTCCCGGGAATACAAAACCTCCGTTATAATCGGTGTGCTCACCAATCAGATTTACACGACCTGGTGAGGTGTATACTCGTAACTCATTGCCAAACAATGAGTTAAACTTGTCTTTTATAGCTTTAATATCCATCATTGCTTTATAAATGTCTTTATGCTCTTCTCGTTTTTGCCTAAAATCTCAATCAGATACATTCCTGATTCAAGGTTAGAAAGGTCGAGAACGGCTTCCTTGTTATTAATTGTCATCTCCATCACCTTGACGGAAAGGACGTTGTAAATGTTGATATGTTGAATGTCCTCATCTGCACTGATTGTCAATACATTATTGACAGGATTAGGATACATTCTGGTTTCAAGATTTGATGTCTCGCCAACCGAAGTGATGGTGTCTGTCGCTACAACTTTCACATTGTCGATGAACCATGAATATGTCAAGACATCGCTGCCGTTGTTATGTGCGCGGAATCTCAATCTGATATTCTGTCCTTGGTATGCTGACAGGTCGAGTTGCACTGGCTCCTGGAACTGGTTGACCCATTCAGGTTGGTCTATGGCGTCCCAGAGTGTTATCCATGAGCCCGTGTTGGTGTTCAAGACATCCACTTTATAATGGTCGTGGTATGCTGCAATTCCATATTGGCAGAATGTCTCAAAGGTGAGTGCTGTCGGGCGGTTGATGGTCATTAAAGGTGTGACGAGAGCCTCGTCCTGCGGGCCCCATTCTTCTGATTCGTCCCATTCCACGCCGGCCATTCTCTCGCCTTGTGGAGGCACCACATAATATTCGTCGCCGAAATAGTTGGTGGCATATTCTGCTCTGAATCTGTACCAGCTGAACCAGCTCATGTTGAGTGACTCTATCGACCAGCCCGCTGGCGGGAACTGCTCATCCTCAAAGCCTTCGAGAAGGATAGGAGCCTGCCAGTCCCAATGCAAGTCGTATGGGTCTGAATCGGCAGTGTGACCGAGTTCGTCTGCCATGTGGAACACGATGCTTGCTGTAGTGTGATTAGGCTGTGCCGGCAATGTGGCTGTAAAGTCGTAATTTGCCTTTGCCGATTTTGTCAGAGTGATATCATGTGATTGTCCGTCGATGGTGTATGTAGCCTGCATCTGATTCGGCACATTCGACTCGTCGTAAACCCTCAAGGTGATGTTCATCGGGGTGTCAGCCCATGTCTGGGTGCCCTTGAGTGAAACCACTGTAGGAGGGTTGTTGTCTTGTGATGTCGAGTTGATATAGATGTCGTCGATGCAGAGGTTCCAGCCGTAGCCGCTAACAGCCTCGATGATAATGAATCCGTAGCCTTCAGGGCTGTCGAAACTGTAGTTGTATTCGTACCAGTCGCTTACTTCGCCAACCACAGGCTCCATCATGGTGTTGCGGTGCACCGTGCCGAGCAAGGTGCCATCAGCTATGTTGGTGGTCGGGGAGTAGTACATGTTGATTTTGTCAGGACGGTTGATGTTGTTGTTGAAGTTACGGAAAATCCAGTATCTGACGGTATTATCCGTTGCGCTGAGTTGTAACTTTGGTGATATCAATACGCATGACCAGCCTTCAGGTGCGAGATAGCTGTAATATCTTGCCATTCCTGCACTCTCGTCATGTGGATCGCATGCCGGCCAGTCGTTTGATGTCTTGCGTTCAAAGACATAATTGCCGTTGGTGGCGATGTTCTGCCATCCTGTTGGAGGGAACGTCTCGCTCTCAAAGCCTTCCGTCAACGGGAAGGTGTTGATAGGTGCCAATGCAGTGATGGTGAAGTCTGCCGACTGTGTAGGTGCTGAATGTGATGATGTCACGTCGAATGTGGCGTGTACCTCCTGGTTGTTGCTGAGGTTCATCGGCAGAGTGGCTTTTGCGACCAGCTCAACAGAGGTGTTGTAGTTCAAACTGACCTGGCTGACCTGTGTGCCGTTTTGATAGAACTCCATCGGCATTGAGCATGTGTTGGCAAACTGATATGTGTCGTTCTGCTCGCCGGTGTTGCTGAGCAAGAAACGCAGATAAACCGACTCGCCGAAATAGGCTGTGGTATCGGCTGTGAGCTGTTCCACATCGAAATAGTATTGTGCTGTCTGCTCAATGATGACGTCGTCGATCGACAGATACCAAGGTGAGTTGGTGGCTGTGCTGTGGAATCCAACATAAAAGGTTCCTGAGCTTGGAGCCTGGAACACGCCCGATGTCTGCTCAAACTGTTCGTTATCGATAATAAAATCAGGTATTACGGTGACTGTCATCGCTGATGGAGTTGCGCTTGCACCAGCCTTGATTTCAAGGTTGAAATGGTCGACATGCCATGTTGAATACCAGAACGAGACTCGGTAGTAGTTGCCTGCTGTCACGTTGATTTCCTTGTATGTCCACACGTCTGAGTTATATGATGCGTACATATACCATTCGCCTGTATGAGGCTTGCGTCCGCGGGCTTCGTTGTCGTCAGGGATGATTGTGCCGGCTTTCCATCCGTTGTCGCTGCAAATCCAGCCGACAGGAGCCTGGCCGACAGTGTTGCCTGTCTCAAATCCTTCTTCCACAATGACTTGCGCGAAAGCCATCGTGCTGATTAACAATGCAAAAAGCGTGAAGTAAAACTTTCTCATATCTGTAATTTTTAAGATTAATTCTATTATTTATTAAGTTCTTTGACTTTGTTTTTCGCAAACTCATTGCCTTGTTCAGCTGCTTTTCTATACCATTTTAAGGCTTCCTGTTTGTTTCTTTTAACTCCAGTGCCGTTCTCATAGCATTTTCCAACATTGGATGCAGCTATACTACTGCCTAATTCGGCAGCTTTCATATAAAGCTCAAATGCCTTATTCTTGTCTTTTTTTACACCGTTACCGTTTTCATATAGTGTTCCCAAGTTATTGTATGAAGACGCATTACCCAGTTCTGCCGCCTTCTCGTAATATTCAAAGGCTTTTTTATAGTCGCATGTCACACCTTTACCCGAATCATAGCAATATCCCATCATGTTTAAACCTCTTGCATTGTTTTGGTTGGCGGCTTTTTCGAACCATTTTATGGCTTCTTCGTAACTGTGTTCGATGTCATAATTAAAACCATAATAAAGATTTCCGATATTGACAGCAGCATCAGAATTATCCATGCCGGCAGCTTTTAAATACCAATTGAGCGCTTCCTTATTGTCTTTGTCGACGCCTATTCCGTGCTCATAATAATAGCCTAAATTATAACATGCATTCGGATTACCCTGATCTGCAGCCATTTTTACCCATTTAAATGCTGACTTGTAGTCTTTTCCCACTCCCTGTCCTTTGTAATAACAAACGCCCAGATAATATTGCGCATCGGCAAGACCTTGATCTGCAGCATTGTGGAATAGCTTTACGGCCTCTTCTTTGTCCTCTTTGACACAATCTCCATTAAAATACATTCTTCCCAATATGCTTTTTGCCGGAAGGAATCCTCTGTTGGCGGCTTTATTCAACCATGTCAGCGCCTCGTCACATTTTCCCGTCTGGCTGTATACAGTAGCCAGGTTTAGCATCGCCACCTCGCAGTTTTGCTCTGCGGCCCTTTGGTACCATTCCAGTCTTTCATCGCCTATGCAAAATAATGCTCCGTAAAGGTTTTGAGCTCCTGCCAGTCCCTGATCCAAAGCCATCCTGCACCATCTAAGGCTCTCGAGAGAGTCTTTTCGCACGCCTATACCGAAATAATAACAATACGCGAGATTGACCTGTCCTGTGGCGTTGCCTTGTTCGGCCGACGCTGTGAACCATTGGACGGCTTTTTCACGATCCTGCTCAATGCCCTTACCTGTAAAATAACATGCTCCGAGGTTGTTCTGTGCAGCGGCGTCGCTGTCCTTCACCGCCTCTTGAAATACATCGACCGACTCGCCGAAATCGACAGTGGTGTTATATTCAATGGCGATGGCCTCAGCAAGCGGATACAAGCCTACATATTGTCCGTAATAATAAAGTTCCTCATAGTCCTTGGCAATGCGGACGGTGAGTCCCAGCCTGTCTTTCGCGTTATCCTGACCGTATCTGTTTGTCAAGGTTAGCTCATAGCCTTTCTTGCCTTTCATCGTTATTGGGAAATAAAACTCCGTCGAACTGAAGTCGGGATGTGAGATCTTCAGGTATGAGGCGTAATAGCTTATGTAAAGCCAGACTTCGCCTACCTTGTTCTCAACCAGGATATACGTCTGCGCATCGCCCTGGAAAAGCAGTCGGGCACGTTGCTGTTCGCTGATGTTTTCCGTTTTTATCTTTAAAACAGAGAATGGCTTGTCGTTGTCATCATATTGATAATCAGGGTCATCGTTGATGTTTACAAAACCGACGACTTCCTTGAACGAGCCTGGCTTCACCTCGAGTTGCGACAACGCAGGAATCGTTAAAAGCAATGTTATAACTAGGATTAGAGTCCTTTTCAAAATATAATTTGTGTTTTAACCACGCAAAGATATAAAAAAGTTTGTAATTTTGTAACATGAAAAATAATATTTTAATATTAATCACACTGGCTTTGTTTTCCTGTACGAAGGCACCTGAAGCACTTTATCCGTTGCCTTCCAACAACCAGCTCGAATGGCAGCGCATGGAGACCTACGCTTTCGTACATTTCGGATTAAACACCTTCAACGACCTCGAATGGGGATATGGCGACACTCCCGCATCGACTTTCAATCCGACCGACCTTGACTGCGACCAATGGGCTGCAACGCTTAAGAAAGCAGGCATGAAAGGTGTGATTCTCACCGCCAAACATCACGACGGATTTTGCCTTTGGCCAACAAAATCAACGGAATACAATATCTCTAAATCACCTTATAAAAATAGGGAAGGGGATCTGGTTAAAGAGCTTTCCGACGCTTGCCGCAAATATGGTTTGAAATTCGGAATCTACTGCTCGCCTTGGGATAGAAACAACGCTCGCTACGCTTATCCGGAGTATGTTGAAACCTATCATCAACAGATTCAGGAACTGACAAGCAATTATGGTCCATTGTTTGAGTTTTGGTTCGATGGCGCCAACGGTGGCAACGGCTACTATGGCGGCGCTAACGAGACTCGTTCCATCGACCCTGACAACTATTATGATTATCAACGTGCTAAGGATACCGTACTTGCACATAATCCTACTGCCATGATTTTTGGAGGACCTTATCAAACGGTACGTTGGGTTGGAAATGAGAAAGGCTTTGCCGGTGCCACAAACTGGTGCAATGCCCCTGTAATCACTAGTCAGACTGATTTGAAAATCAACACTTATGGCGATGAAAACGGCACCGAATGGCTGCCTGCAGAAGTCGATGTGTCGATTCGTCCCGGCTGGTTCTATCATCAAAACGAGGATTCAAAAGTGAAGTCTGTGGATGAGCTGTGCGACATCTATTACCAAAGTGTTGGACGCAACGCCAACCTTTTGCTGAATTTCCCTGTCGCACTTAACGGCAAGATTCATCCCATCGATTCGACAAATGCAGTTGGTTTTTATGAAAAGATATCTAATGAATTAGGTCAAAACCTTTTAGCTAACGCTAAAGTTAAAGCCGACAATGAACGTGGTCGTCGTTTTTCAGCCTCAAAAGTCAACGATGGCGATCCTGACACATATTGGGCCACCGATGATGACTATCCTTACGGAACCATCTCATTCTCAATGGATAAGCCTGTCATTATGAGCCACGTCATGATTCAGGAGTATGTGCAACTTGGCCAGCGTGTAAAATCGTTTTATCTTGAAGGCGAAAAAAACGGTCGTTGGTTCAGGATTAACCCTGATGAAACCCTAACGACCGTTGGATATAAACGTATAGTGCGCTTTGCACCTGTAGAAGTCGACAAGCTTGTCATTTATTTTGAAGAAAGCCGCGGACCTCTTTGTATAAGCAACATAGAAGCCTATTAAAGGCTTTTGCCTTTTTTGCGATTAGCAACTGCGTAACCGGCGCCCAAAGCTGTAAGTATGAGCAACCCGCTACCGAGAGGTACTGCCGAATTGTCTAAATAATCACCATGTACATTTGGTAAAACAATGTATTCATTAATATTGCTTCTGTAAATATCATCATTAGCCAAGTTCCAGTTAAAGAATGCATCAGTCTGCGCGTTGGCTGTTGAACCAATTGTTATAATCAATGCTATCGCTAATAATATTTTTTTCATTTTTATTATCCTTTAATATGTTATTTAACAACTATTTTCTGTGTTTTCTCATTCATTTTTAAAATATAAACTCCTGTAAGCTCAGGTTTTGCAATTGTCTCAACGCCGTTAATGCGCTGGTTTGCAATCATACGTCCCATAACATCGAACACCTGCAGCTCACCTTCGCCGTCAACAATGATGTCGTCTCCGTTTTGATATGCAAAGATGTCGTTTTCTTCAGAAACGTTGTTGAATACAAGCTTAAATCTCGCAGCCCTGTCGGCAGGCGATCCTGTGAAGGTATATGAAGGGTTCTCACTCAAATCGATGATGTCGTTAGTGAATAAATCGATGAGTTGAATACCATTGATATCGGTGTTTTCACTTGCAAAGCTGATTGTGTAATAGCCAAATTCTTTTGCCTTGAAATGCACATCGACATCACTGCGACGATCTGAATGTATAATGGCATACTCATCATGATTGCGCGGAATGTAAATGTTGGCGTTTTGTTCGCCGAAGTAGAACTTACCGAGCTGGCCGCCTTCGTTGAAATTCACTATAGCCTTGTCGAGCGTTGAATTGTCGCGTGAGTCGGCCTGAGTTAACGCGATAGTGAGATGACCCTGGCCGTTAGTCGCGGTAAATGGAACGTCTTTGATGAAATTGACTGTCTCATCAGACGTCTCAGCATAAACCACAATGCCGGTGCAAGCTGGAATTTTTGTAGGCACATATTCATCGAAATTGGCAACCACTGGCTCGATGCCTGTGCCTTCAGCGTTCATCTTATAGAAAGCCCTGTTGACGTATGCATCTGCTATAAACGGGTTGCCAACGAGATTCCAGCCTTGCTCAAGTTGCACATCTTTTAAGCTCCCACTGACAAACGGTTCCTGGAAGGCGATGGTCTTTGTTTCCTTGGTGGCGTAAAGGTAGCCTTTGCCGTTTATTAAACTGATAAAGTCGTATTTATGTAGCTGATAGTTTTCCCACATCATGCTGTATGGATTCAAGCGGTAGAGGTCGAAGTCATATGTTATTGGGGAGTAACTGATTATGCCTCCTAAGAGACCTTCAACATCTATAATTGGCTGAGGGTTGGCTGAAGGCGAGGCGATGAATACCCATTTATCGTTGCCGTTTCCGTAGCCCGTCACTTCAATAGTGCGGCATATTATCGATGCCACCTCTGTGTCACCTGAAGGCATCAAGAAGGTGTTGCCATTAATATAGTTGTCGGATGATCCAGGGAAGCTGTATGCATAATGGTATTTGTAGCCTGTCGCTAACGGCTCGCTGGTGAGGGTGACCATGGTGATGCCGGCAATATAGTAATCTTCACCGCCTACATCTACCAACTTGTCACCGGTAGCTGTCACGTTGCTCGGTGTTGTGACGCTGTACACGCCGCGCGCTCCGTCGCAGTCGCCGTTTTCGCAGCCGATATTGTCGGTGAAACTGCCCTTGGCGCAGTCG
>Ga0310690_10006600_pt1 | contig 15192 bp, 6 predicted proteins | sample AusTroGonzalo_MG_2_FD_207661 | JGI IMG/M metagenome (GOLD analysis project Ga0310690, IMG submission 207661) | Bovine rumen microbial communities from tropical cattle in Woodstock, Queensland, Australia - Gonzalo_04 (v2) (version 2) | ecosystem: Host-associated > Mammals > Digestive system >...
GAACCCATCGGCAGCGGTTTGCCGGTAGTGTCCATCAGGGTGATATCCACCGCCGCTCCGTAGTTGTGCATCCCGCGTCCTTTGGCAGGATTAGCCACAAACGAGACGTTGGGTGTGCCCTTCACCGACTCCCACATCTCGCGCTGGATGCTGAGCGGGCGGGCGGCATCGTAAATAAGCAATGACAAGTCGGGCCGCAATGCTTTCAACCGCTGCTGCGCTTTGGAAAGCTTCTGCGCCATTGCAGGCACCATAAAGGCGTGATGGAGGTCGTGATAGAGCACATGCCCGAGAAAATTGTCAGGCGTGGCGTAAACCATCTTCACCCCGATGGTGGAATCCACCTCGGCAATGTCCTGTAGCCCGAAATCAATGAGCCGCTTTTCAAAATCGGTGTATGGGTCCACTGGCTCTTCAATCGCCGCTTCTATGGCCATCGGAGCGCTTTCCGCCTCCTTCTGATTCGGCGAATGGCACGAAGAAAGAGAGGTCATTGACAAGATGACGACAACAAAAACAGTTCGACAAAACCCTTTCATCATAAAAGCTATTGTGACAACATCAGCTGCAACTGGATACCCGTTTCAAAGTTCATGTTGTTATACTGGTTCTGAACCTTCGGGCGGTTGATCGCCTGATCATAGTAGAACTTCATGCTCACCATACGGCTGAACTGGTAGTCGGCCGCCACATTGATGGTCACATTCAGGGCACCGGAAGTCACCTGTTCGTTATCCTCGGTGATACGGCGCAGCATCGTCTGATTGTCTTTCAAGCCGAAACCGGCAGTCACGTTCAAATCGCTGACAAACTGCCGTTTCACACCTGCGAACACCAGTCCGAGTTTGATGTCTTTGAAACGGTAACCGGCGGAAACCGCGATCTCCTTACTGGTGGTTTCGGTAATCTGCGTGTTGGCGAAACTGAGGGAGAGGTTACGAGACTGCTTATACTCCACTTTGAGCAACATGCTGTTTTTCAACGTCATGTCAAAGCCAATCAACGGACCGAACTGCTCATTCAAAGCCATCTGGCTCAGCTCATTCGCCGCAATGAAGTCTCCAAGCGTATTGTAAGCATTGGGATATCCGTTTTCATCCTGTCGGTAGGCAATATTGGTGGAATAACTGCCCACGCTGTAGGTACAGGTATAGTTGTGAATCAACGAGAAGCTTTGGAAAATCTTGCTCATAACCTTGAGCTTCGTCAAGCCGTTGTAATTCAGGCGCCAGTTGGGCAACGGAATCTTCAAGAACGGTGAGAAGATATCCGACTTTTCGGCATCCTTGCCAAGATAGGTCGTAAGGAATGCACCCATCAACACATCTTGGGAAATCGCGCTGTAACCGACGGGGTATCCTGTTTCAGGATCAACTTCCCCAGTGTAATTGGGGTTGTTATCGGCATAACGCTGCGCCAACTGGGAGCGTACTTCACGGAATTGCTGGAACAACTCGTCATGGTCCATGAAAAAGGTACCCAAGCCACAGTAGGTCATGCTAAACGAACCGGAACGCTGCGGGGTGTAATGCGACACATTGCCCAGTTCATCCACATGGAAGTACTCGGAGCGGTTCTCCGTGAAGTTGCGGTTGGCGCTCACATCAATACGGAAATCACGGAACGGCTCCACGGTGGCGCGGAAGTTAATCACCTGGTTGCGGGTTCTTTGGTATGGAGAATTCATCAGAGAGTCGGTGGTGAGCCAGTGATTACGGGCACCTATAGCCTGAATGTCGGGTTGTCCACCAAACATAAAGAGGAATCCAGGACCATTGGCCTCTTTACCATGTCCAAGCAAAGAAGCGGAATACATGTAGCCCGGCAACACTGTTCCACGACCTTGCGTATAAGTGGCGGAAACATTTCGCAATGACATGAGCAAACGAACGGTTCCATCCAAAATCATCTTGCCCACTTGAGGCTTCTCCTTCAGAGAATCGTTCTTGTCGTCATTCTCATTATCACTATCTTCATCTTTCACCTTCTTATCCCGATCTGCACCACCTCTCTTGTCTTTTCCATTCTTTCCCTTATCTGACTTGCCCTTGTTTTGCGCAATACCTTGGTTCACTTTCTTGAGATAAGGAACTGAGTTGTACAACGTCACGAAATTCAAAGTTGCATTACCCTGAATATTTTGAGAGTTTTGAATCGTATTACCCAAATTAGCGATGGAGAGTGCAGAAGCCGTGAACATATACATGGAGGTGTAGCGCACATTGGCCGTCACAAACTTGAACAACGGAATCTTGTTGATAGGCACCTGATAGGTGGCGCTGAAATTCTGGCGATAATCCGTAGTACGGCCGCCTCTTCCAAGACAATGCCAAACTGAGTCTTTCTTCGTACGTGTGTCAATGCGTCCGTCAGGCTCGTCGATACGCGCAGATGCATCGGCCTTGAACTCCAGTTTCAAGCTCTGGAAGATATCCCAGTTGATACCATAGTTACGGGTCCAATCGAACGATTTCACGTAGTTGGTGTCAATGATGATGTTACCCTTACTCTTGGGACGGTATTTGAACTCCTGCAAGTCGCGATGCAACGTCGTGCGGAAGGTGAGATTCTTCGGCATAGGCGTGATGTTGAAGTCGCGAATAATCTGCAACCATTTGTTCTTAAGCCATTTAGCATTAGACAACGGTTTGTAGTTCTTCGGGTTCGTGCTGAACGTGTATCCAATCTCACCGTTATGGATGTATTCGTTGTTCATCTCCAAGTCCTCGTCGCGCTGCACTAACTCAGAATAGGAGTAGGAAAGGTCGAAGTTCTCGATATCCCAAATGTGCATTTTGGTGTTTCCTTTGGAGAAGTCACGTTCCTTACGCACATTCATCAAGTTGACGTTCTGGCGTTGGATAACCTTGTTGGTCAGGTAGCGCAAAGAGTCGCGTTCTGAAGCCGTGAGGTCAGCCAGTTCATCCTTCATTTTCACATCAGGATTCAACGGGTTATACTCAGGTTGAACCACAGACAAAGAGTAGTCATAGTGTACCGGAATCTTGATGTTCCAACGTTCGGGGAAGAGCAGTTTTCCACCATCGATATTGGTGGCTAAGTCAAAGTTGACATTGGTTTCATGGGATCGTTCGGTGATGGATTGCTCCAACTGACCAAATCCCGGAGTTGAATAGACACCCGACAGGGTCAAGTCACCCACGTCCGCCAATGTGGTACGGGCCCGCAACAATGCAGCAAAACCTTGCCGGTCGTCAAAGTCGCACAACCTCAACTCATTGACCCAAACCTCCACCGACTTGGGCTTCATGTCGTCGTAATAGCCACTGGTTTCCGCCTCTCCAGCTCGTTTCTTCGGGTTTCGGACACCAATCATGATGGTGGTCACTTCACCCAAATTCGGATTACCCACCACCGAGTACCGAGGATCACTATTGGAAAGACGAACCGGGGAGTAAGGAACGAATATGCTGGGATGGTGGCCGTCTCGTATCTCTCTGTTACGCTCCATCTTCATGGCCACAAGGGAGTCCAACGCGATGTACACCATGTTTTGGGACGGCCAGATGGCATTCGTGTCGCGACCCACACCCCATGGGGTGACTTCGATGGGCAGCTCATATTCGTAGTAGTTCTCTGTGAAGTCGGAACCCAAACGGATGAAAACGGTCACATCACCAGGACGCAAATCACCTGACGAGAAGACATCCTCCGCATGGATATACATCTGTAAGTTATGGAACTGCCGCAAATCGTAAGAAGTGCTCTTATAGATGGCACGGGAATCACCATCCGGCAAGTCCACCACCTTCATGGTCAACGACTGCTCGTTCTCCTCATAGATCTGGGCGGTCATACCGTAAGCCGTCTCACGGACAATACCGGGAGGAAGCACGTAGGGGATGGGCTGGCGGCTCGCATTCTCCTCATAGCTGACCGTTCCTACATAGAAGGAACTTTCGCCATCGTCTTGAGTGGGAAGGTAGTCACCATCCTCTCGCAGACTGAGGTTATAGGTACGCCAGTTACTCCGCACCAACTCAAAGGTAGCCAAACGGCAAACAATCGGTTCCTCGAAATCACGCATGAAAACACGCATGAAACGGATGGAGTTGAAGCCCGACATGTTGTTCACCACTTTGTCGGGGTTATGAATCGGAATACGGAACTGATACCATTTTGTTGCCGGACGTTCACCGTTGGGAAGCGGATCAGGACGTCCTTCGTATATATCATTGATATAGTTTTGACCTACCACCATCTTATCAGGAGACAAGTCAATCACGTATTGATAATAACGCTCATCCTCACTTAAGGTGTTGTCGTTATTCATATCCTCCAAGTTGGGGATGTTGGTGGCGGCAGTGGGGTAACTTTCAGAACTCTGGTTGTCAACCGGTGAGTTACCTTCTGCGTTGTTGTAGTATTTGTAACGCTCCACCACTTTTATATCTGCTTCATCATAATCACTGCCTCTGAAATAGTGGTAGTTATCCGCTGAAGGGTCGGCCACAGCTCTCTGGTAAGCCTCCGAACCGGCTCCGAACGCAGCCGCAATACGGTCAATATAGGTCTCTTGGAAATACTCTAACTCACGATAGTTGGGCAAACCATCGTAACCCACATCCTGATATTGACGCGCCTCCTGACTGTTGTCGAAAGCGTTGACAATCAGCTGTTGTGTGGGAATACGACCCCAAACCGTAAACGCCACATCATTGTCGCTTCCGTCGGCGGGCAGACCATTTTCGAAGAATTTCCGTCCATCGCGGAGAATATCCTCGGAGATGTCACCCAAGTTGAAATAGAGCTTACCACCCTTGTGATTCGGATTGTCGATGAAGGGGTCCATCATCCAGAACTCGATGTACTCATAGTTGGAGGATTCGAAGTCCGTTTGGTCGAACTTACGCATGATACCACCCCAACGGGTTTCAGGGTCACGCAAAGAACCATCCTCCATCAAACCACGGGAGTAACCCTCCGAACCATCCACATCATAGTTGTAAGGACCTCTTTCTGAAGGATAGTAGGCCATGTTGAAGACCGTCATCAACGTGGAGAGCGAGGTGGTCTGCTGCTCCTTATAAGGGAACAACTCGGGCTCATACACGGCGCGGGCGTAAGGAGCCGACAAGTCGTCCTTCGTCAAGTTGGAGGGCACTGCAGAACCGCTGTTGTAGAACAACGGGTCGATGACGTACCACGCAAACCGGGCACGGTTGAAGCCGTAAGCCAACTGACGACGCACAGGGGCAGTGATGGGCACCGATGAAGCCTCAGGGAAGAGGTCGGGCTGACCTTGCGGGGTGGAGGCCATCACCCAGTTGCTCATAGACATCAAATCGACAGTCGATTTAGCTGCCTCGAAGTCATCAATATAGGTTGTACCACTCTTACCGATCTGACGGTTGTGTCCCGGAATGAAATGGGCAAACTCGCCGTCAAGATTCAAATAGGACTTGGTGGTGGTATGGTGGAAAGTCAACATATCAATGGCTTTCGTAATGAAAGGCAATTCTGTCTTGTATGCGAAATTCATACCCCAAATCAGGTTGTTGATAGGCTCGTCACCGTAGTTAACCTTATTGGTGATAGGACGCTCGCGCAAGTTCAACAATGTAGCACCCACCGTGAAATCCTGAGAGAAGACATAATCCAAATTCACACCGAACATACGCTTGTCGGTCTGGTAGGCATCATCCACCTCGGGCGTAATCTGAATCGGCGTTCCGGAAGCCAAAATGCTCTGGTTGATAATCGTCACAACACCCATGTCGTAGTTGACAGTGTAATCGACATTTTCCGTCAATTGCACACCGCCTGCCGTCACTTTTACCGATTTGGTGGCTCCACCACCGGTGAAATGGAATTCCGATCCGTACGACGATCGGTAGCTACCTTCAATGTAGTATTTGTTCTTGTTGGTAATCTGCTGCGCCATCGTCTTCGTCATCGTGTACAACGAGTCGAAGGCATACTTGTCGGCCAGCTCCGGCTCTTCGATTACCGCCCTCAAATCCTTACCGAAAGGCTCGGTGGTGGGGAAATAGATACGACCGTTGGCGGCATTGATGGTACCACCGTTGATTTGGGCACCGTCAATGAAGTCGAAAATACCATCCGGAGAGGGATCTTGCTGTTGGTTCAAACGGTCTAAACCCATCAAACGAATCAACGCGATACCCTTTTGGGAACCTTCTGTGAAGAAACCGTTCGGCGTGCCTGCCGCATCACCAGTGTAGAGGATGTTCAAACGGAACTTGTCGGCAGAGACTTGATAGGCCGAAAGACTGTACACGTTTTTCATCATCAACTTCCACAGAGGGGATTTGGTATTCAGCGTAGAACTCTTCAACAACTTGACACGCAAACAGTTCGGAGCAGCCACCTCGTTGGAGAATTCACCCACTTGATACACTTTATCGTCGCCAATCACAGTGTACTGGAATGCCACTGCCAACACTTGGTCGGAAGCCAGTGCTGAATTCAACGAAATGAAACCCAATTTGGTGTTCACCGTGTATTCGTTCGGCGATAACAAACGCGCGCTCTCCACCTTTTCGTAATCGGCACCGGACTTGAAACCAATGGACTGCATGTTGCTGGAGACGGTGGCGATATTGCGAATCAGAGAACTGTCGGCATACATCGGGAGTGTGTTAATGTTGTTGTCAGGATATTGTCCTGAAGGATATCCAAGGTTGTAAGAAATGTTGGGAGATTGGGGGTCATATTCACCCAAATCAGTGAAAGCCACCACGTTACGGTTGTTCGTAGTAGCCGCACCCACCGTCGTGCGCCAAACCTCAATCTTGGTAATCACAATCGGGGAACCCACCAAAGGCAAGGTGCTCAAATACTCGTTGTAATGCTCTTCGAAGAAATGACCGATGAAGAAGTGCTTGTTCTCCTCATATTCGTCGGCACGGAAGTAGAAATCGGTCTGTTCAGCACCGCCGGAAACCGTGATAGTCTGCGAAGAACCTTTCTTTCGGGAGGCAACCGCCGTAATAAAGAGGTTACCAAACTTCAACTGTGTCTTCACACCGAAAAGACTCTGGCTACCCGTAATCAATGTGCTGTTCAGTGGGAACGTAATGTCACCAAACTCAATCAGTTGCAGAATATCATCCTCCTTACCGTTGTATTTGAGTTTGATTTGGTCCGTTTTGGTCGTCACGGCCAGCTCATCGGTGGAATAATTCAGGTTGAACTCGATTTTTTCACCGATTTTAGCGAGCAAGTTCAACTGTATGTCTTCATCAAAGTCGAGTTGCAACCTTCGACGTTGTTTTACCGGCAATAGGTAATTGTCTGTCTGCGTGTATTTTACACCTAACTTCAACCCCACTGTTCCTGATGGTCGGATATCAATGGTGTTGCTGCCGAAGATGCCTTCAAATATCTCGCCGCCAAGGTGCAATTGCGGAATCACACCGCTGCCCGTGCGGGACTTGCCGTTGCTGCCGATGCTGCGGCTCTGATTCTGCCAATAGTCGTGAATGCTCTGCTGTAAGTCGTAGTCGATATACTCGTTGATGTTCATATATGCACCGGGACCGAAAGGCGTACTACCGGTCATATATTGGAAGTTGTAGGTATTGGTTACCGGGTCGTAAATGATGGACTGCCCGATGCCCGGCGGGTTGTTCAAATAAAACGGATTATTGGGGTTGGGGGACAAAGGATTGATGTCCGGTTGTGGTAATGTGGGCGGGTTGGTGTCGGGCGGACACAATGGATACGACAAGCGCACTTTTGTGGGCAGGGTCTTGCGTACACCCGACCAATGGGCGGCCTTCAGACTCAAATGCCCGAAAGCCACAATGAAAAGCGCTATAAAAACAGCATTTATATGATGTCTTACTTTCAAGTCTCTTTCTCTTTTTTTGTTCTTACAATAATTTCAAAGCCTTCTTAATTAGTTCTTCTACAGATAGTTGTATTCCTTCTGCTTTGATAATTTTATCTAACACCGTTTCGGCTCCGGACTTCTGGAAGCCCAAAGCAACGAGAGCAGATAACGCTTCAAATTTGTTATTATTGTATGTGACATTAATTTTTGTTGCAGAAGCCCAAGATGCCTTCTTGGCCTTGTCTTTCAATTCGATGACCACACGCTGCGCCGTCTTCGCGCCGATGCCCTTCACCGACTGGATGGCTTTCACATCTTCCGTGGCAATAGCGTTCAACACTTCGCCCACACTCATGGAGGAGAGAATCAGCCGCGAGGTGTTCGGACCGATGCCGTTGACTGTGATCAACAGCTTGAACAGTTCGCGCTCCTCTTCAGTGGCGAAACCATAGAGCACCTGTGCGTCTTCTTTCACGATAAAATGGGTTAACAACTTGATTTCCTGAGAATCCTTGATTTCAGAAAAAGTTGCCAATGATATATTGATGTAGTACCCTACCCCGCCAGCTGTTTCAATGACAACATACGCGGGATTCACTTCCTCAATTCTGCCTTTAATGTGGTTTATCATATTATAAAAAAACAAGCGGCAAAGATACAAAATTTGGGGGTTCCCTCCGTTCATAATTTCCTATCGCCAGTGTAGGTGAACGGAATGTCCTTTTCCGCACAAAAATCTCGCCATCGCTCAATGTAAAACGGCGTGTTGGAACCGTCGGCCACCACTTCCCGGAAAGGCAGAACCTCCATCACCTCATCAGGGGGCTGCCGCGGATTTTGTCGCAACAGCAGACAATCCACGGTGACCGTTTTTGGACTGGTATTTCTCATGATTTTCTGTTTATGAGTGAGCAGATAGTAGGTTTTGTCGCAAAAGCGAACGAAATTTCCGCGCTTGCACAAAAAGGGGGTGTCGAACGCGGCAGTGTCGATGGGCACCACCGGACCGCTTAGATGATGCTTCCGTGCATGATTCCTGATGTTGTATTGGTAACGCTTATCCTTTTCACTCCGTATGGAATCCGAAAACAGCACTGTTTGCCCCCTGCAATGGAACGACACCGCGCTGCATTTGCGAATATGGTAGGGCATAAACTCCGTTTCGTGGCTCCAAATCTCTTTTTTCACTACAAACGAGACAAAAAACAGCGTAAGTAGCACACCGGTGGTCCAAAACACTTTGCGACTCCAGCGATACAAGAGCAGACAAGAAAAACCTATAACTCCGTATAGCAAAATCACTTGCACCATGTGGTAATCCATATTCTGCGTCACAGAATGGGGCAAGCACTCAATGAAGACAATGATGCGGTTCATGATACGGATTTCCCAAGTTAAAATCCATGATAGATACTTGGTGATAAACGGGAATAACGATATCGGGAGCAACACCACCCCCGTGACAATCACCAAGAAAGAGAGGGCAATCACACTCACGTTGGAGAGCATGAAGTAGTTGGGAAACTGTGCAAAATAGTAGATGGAGATGGGCGAAGTGCCGAGCTGCGCCGCTATGGAAACGGTCAGCAGCTCCCAGAAATACTTGCCGACCCTCGTTCTGCAACTGTAAAGTGCCGACAATTTCGGTTGGAAGAGCACGATGCCTGCCACCGCCAGATAACTGAGCTGAAAGCCCACCTCAAAGAGCAGTAACGGATTCAACACCAACAAGATAAACAAGGAAGCAAACAGACTGTGAAACACATTGGTGTGTCGTTGCAACGACTGTCCGACTGCCACAAAGGTGAACATAGTGGCCGAGCGGGTTACAGACGGTGCCAATCCGGTGATGTGCGCGTAGAGCCATATCACCAGCATTACAAAGAAGGTCTTGATAATCCGCGAAGTGCGAAACAGCTCCAACGGTTTCAACAAGAAGTTGATAATCATGAAGATTACCCCGACATGCATTCCCGACACGCACAGAATGTGACTCACCCCCGCAGAGGCGTAAGAGACCTTCAACTCCGGATCCAAAGTGTCGTCATCCCCCAAAAGGATGGCCTTCAGAATTTCGAGCTCATTACCGCTCATTCCGGCAGTTATATAGATGGCCGTCAATCGGTTACGCGCTTTCTGCGCCACACTTTTCAGCGGATTGGCGGGCGCACTTCCGAAACGTTCCCACGCCTCCTCTCGGACAAATCCCGTATAATAGATACCACGTCGTCTCATATAGAGCTGATTGTCAAAGGCATCCGGATTGCATGGAGGTAGAATTCGCGAAAGTTGGGTGTGTACGAACAGTAGATCGCCGTACTGTAGCGCCTCCGCCTCTGCAGAAGGCTGCAAATAAAGCAAGAATTTCCCCTTAACGGTCTTATTGTCAGCATCCTGCAGAACCTCAGCCTCCACTTTAACGCTCTTCTCCCGAGGCGTGGGCTCCGAAGCGACCCGCACCACCCAATCCGAATTCTCCTCGAAAATGCTCTCCGATATCGATGGATGAAACTGCCTGTTTGTCAGGAAAACACCTGTCAACACGAACGCCACCGTCATCACCACCGTCTGCACCACCCGCCACCGATACGACTTCACGAAAGTCAGCGCGCAGACCAGCAGGAAAACCGTCAACGTCGTCACCCCGATTCCCCGACAGACCTCCTCCGAGAAATCGCCATAATAGGCGACAAGGATGCCAATCACATACGGCAAAAGTATTTTTACAATGGGATAATTCTCAATTTTCATGGTTCTTGGTTTTTGTTTATTATGGTCACAATATTCTGATTCACATATTTTTACATACAATAGATTGTTTTAGGTTATATATAAAATTTTCACATTGCAAACATACAAAATATTTTATAATACAAAACATTTTGTAAAAAATTATTGCAAAAAAAACGCCGCGAAAGTCGCGACGTTTATGGTGTTCATCCGTGAGACGCGGATGGTTACAACACTACCACCACCGCATCTTTGAATTTCTGGCAGACGCTCTTCGGCAACGTGATGATATATTCGTCGCCTTTCTTGGAGATGGTGGCTTTTTCGGAAGTGCCGAGGATAGCGGCCTTTCCAGTCTTTACAGGTTTCTCCAAATTCTTGAAGGTGAATGTGGTGGGTGCGGGCTCGTTCTCAGGGAAGAGCAGCAGTGCGTAACGCTGACCCTCTTTGCTCTGGGTGAAGCGCACCTGACCGTAACAATAGGGCAGACAAGGACGAGTGTTGTAAATCGCTTTTCCGTTGACATTCAGCCACTTGCCCATATCTTGCAGACGCTCCACAGCTGTGGTCGGCAGCGTGCCCTCGGGCGACGGTCCAATGTTCAGCAGGAAGTTGCCGCCCTTCGCCACAATGTCTATCAGCAAGTGAATCAGTCGATTAGTGGATTTGTAGTTGTCGGTGGCGACGTATGACCACGAATCGCCCATCGACATGCAGGTTTCCCACGGATAAGGCAGCAGCGTGTCAGGGACTTGCTGTTCGGGTGTGCGGTAGTTCTCATACTTACCGTGCACGCTGCGATCCACAATGATAAGGTCGGGGTTGTTGGCGCGCACATCTTTCGCCACGCGCGGCATGTCGATGTCCTGAATCCAACCCTGGCAACCGAGCCAATCGCGACACTCCTCGTCCACACTCCACGCGGGACGCACCCAACCACCGTCGAGCCAAAGGATATCGATGTCGCCGTAATTGTTGGCCAATTCGTGCAACTGCTTGCGCGTGAAGTCGCAATATTTCTCCCATCTCTCCGGATTTTTCTCCGGATCGTAGTTCACATTGCGGTCGGGAGTGGCCCACTCAGGCGCCCAATAATCAGGACAATGCCAGTCGGGTTTCGAGAAGTAGAGCCCGGTCCAAAGTCCCTGATTCCGAAACGCTTTCACCAATGCACCCGTCACGTCGGCGTTGGGGTTGCTGGAAAACGGACACTCGCGGCCGGTGATGGAATAATCGGTCTCGCGCGTATCGTACATGCAGAAGCCGTCGTGGTGTTTGGTGGTGAACACGAAGTACTTCATGCCGCAATCCTTCGCCAACTTCGCCCACGATTCGGGATCAAATTTCGTAGGGTTGAAGGTTTTGTTAAGCGCTTGATAACGAGCTTTGTAATCCGTATAAGGTTCCCCATCGCGGTTAATCCACGGTTCGTTGCAAATCGACCACGACTCCACAATCCCCCACTGCGAATAGATACCCCAATGCATCATCAGGCCAAACTTCAGATCCTGCCACTGGTCAATGCGGTTCAAGATGACCGGATCCGTCTCAAACTGCTGTTCGCTCTGGGCGTATATACTTGAAAAAGAATATGTTACGAAAAACAAAAGGAAAATTTGACAAAGGATAATCTTTATTCGATTCATACACTTACCATATTTAATGAAAGTGCAAAGATAGTATTTTAAGGAAGAATTGTTACTTTTGCCCCAAAATTTTTAGCCCGTAAAGAGATGCTTGAAACTGAAAAAAAGACCACGATGCGGCTGATATTGTTCGACGATATGTCGCAATGCACTGATGCAGAGGTAGAAAGACTACTTCCGTTGGTGAGTGCACCACGTCGTGAGGTGGCCCTGCGTTTCAAGTTCACCTTCGGACGGTTCACCTGCTTGAAGTCCTATGTAATGCTGCAACAGCTTGTGCAAGAGACACTTGCCGAAACTGACGAGCGTTGGTTGCCGTTGCAGCAGCGACTAAAAGAGTGGAACGGCAACTTTGTCTATAACGAGCACGATAAACCGTTCATGCAGAATGTGTTAGGAGAACGCATCGAAGGGGTCGATTTCAACCTCAGTCATTGCAAGAACGCCATTGCGGTGGTGTTGAGCGACCGTCCAGTGGGCGTTGATGTGGAGAGCTTCCGTCACGCGGAAGAGCCGCTTCTGAAGCGCACCATGAACCCCGAAGAACAGGAGGAAGTGCGCACCGCTGCCGATCCTACCGAAGCTTTCACCCGCTTGTGGACCCGCAAAGAAGCCGTGCTGAAACTCCACGGCACCGGACTTGTGGATAACCTCCATGAGGTGCTTACCAACCTCGAAAACATCCAACTGGAAACCACCATAAACAAAAACCGCCAATATGCATGCACATTGGCGGTTTATAAAACATAAAACGATTTCTTACAGCCCAAGAATCATCTTGGCAAGGTCTTCCGAGAGTTCTCTCACACCTTTGGCGGCCAACTTTTCGTAGTCCTTGATGTCCATCGGGGAGATGCGGCGGTGACTGAAGGTAATCACGGCATTGTCACCATCATAAAACACGCCGTCCGTACCGAAACCGGCATTGCCGGCACCGAAACCGACCCATGCACGCAGCGCACGACTGCCGAGGTCAAACTCCGTCCAGTTGAGCTGCAACACGATGGCTTCAGGATCGCGCACATCGGCATTCTCGGCCACAACTACCTTGTAGCCTTGCTTCTGCAGGTTTTTCTGCAACTCGGTAGCCACTGATTTCGTAAGGTTGTCTAACGATTTGACCACCAGTTTGTAATTGTCGTTACCTTTGTCGGGCAACTTCACATCCTTGGTCTCCACCGGCAATAAAATCACCGTCTTGCGACCCGTGAAATCATAAGAAGCCTTCACCTCTAAAAGGTCAATGGTTTTCTTCCAGTCTTTGTACTTTCCGACTTTAACTTGGGCCATCATTCCCATGCAGGAGAATAACAGGATGGCCAGGATAATTGTTGTTTTTTTCATAATGTTATAGTTTATAGTTTAAGGTTTAGGGTTTAAGGTTTAAGGTTTAATGGCCAACTACGACTCTTCCGAGAAGTTATCTATCTCCTCCCGCAAGTTTTCCATAATGAAATTCTGGCGTTGCGGGGTGTTCTTGCCCATGTAATATTCAATCACTGCGTCAATGTTGCTCTTCGCGTCCAAAACCACCGGTTCCAAGCGGATGTTCTTGCCGATGAAGCCTTTGAACTCTTTCGGTGAAATTTCACCCAAACCTTTGAATCGCGTGATCTCGGGCTTCTTTCCTAACGATTTGATAGCCTGCAACTTCTCTTCCTCGGAGTAGCAATAGACCGTCTTCTGCTTGTTGCGCACGCGGAAGAGCGGGGTCTGCAAGACGTACACGTGTCCCGTGCGGACCACGTCGGGGAAATATTTCAGGAAGAAGGCCATCAGCAGCAACCGGATGTGCATACCATCGACATCGGCATCGGTGGCGATGATGATGTTGTTGTAACGCAGCCCGTCCACGCCGTCCTCGATGTTGAGCGCGGCTTGCAGCAGACTAAGTTCTTCGTTGGAGTAGATGGCGCTTTTCGATTTGATGATGTTCGCCGGCTTACCCTTCAGGCTGAAGACCGCCTGCGTATTGGGGTCGCGGGATTGCGTGATGGAACCGGATGCGGAGTCGCCCTCGGTGATGAATATCATCGTCTCCAACCCGCGCGAGTCGTTGGTGTTGAAGTGGTATTTGCAATCGCGAAGTTTCTTGTTGTGAAGGCTCACCTTTTTCTGAATCTCCTTGGTCTGCTTCTTCAGATTGGAGATAGCAATACGCTCTTTTTCAGCCTCTTGTATCTTTTTCAGAATCACATCGGCCACATCGGGATGCTTGTGCAAGTAATTGTCTAACAAGCGGCCTATCATGTCGTTCACGTAGTTGCGGATGGTCTGTCCGCCTGGCTCTATATGCTCGGAACCCAACTTGGTTTTGGTCTGGGAATCGAAGATGGGGTCTTTGACCTTGATGGACATGTTGGCGACCACAGAATTCCGGACATCCGCGGGCTCGAAGTTCTTCTTGAAGAAGTCACGGAAGGTCTTGACGATAGCCTCGCGCATGGCCTGTTGGTGGGTGCCGCCATGTTCCGTGTATTGGCTGTTCACGAACGTGTAGTACTCTTCGCCATATTTCCGGTTGGTGTGTACCAAGGCGAACTCGAAGTTGTCATCTTTCAGATAGATAGGCTCGTAAAGGCCGTTCTCGCCCACCTTCTTGTTGAGCAGATCCAGCAGACCGTTTTTGGAGTAGAACCGCTTGCCGTTGAAATTGATAGTCAGACCACGGTTCAGATAGACATAGTTCCAAAGCAGATTCTCGATGTACTCGGTGTACCATTCATAATTTTCGAAAATGGTGTTGTCGGGGAGAAACGAAGCCATCGTGCCGTTCTTCTCGTCGGTCGCCTCAATGGGATACTCCTTGGTCAGCAGACCGGCGGAGAATTCGGCTCTTTTCATCTGGCCGTCGCGCACGCTCTGCACGAGCAGGTGTGTGGAGAGCGCGTTCACCGCCTTCACACCCACGCCGTTCATACCGATGGAAGCGAAATCACCCTTGAAGTTGCGTCCCGTGTTCATTTTGGAGTAGCAGTCCACCACCTTGTTCAAGGG
>Ga0310690_10006601_pt1 | contig 15192 bp, 8 predicted proteins | sample AusTroGonzalo_MG_2_FD_207661 | JGI IMG/M metagenome (GOLD analysis project Ga0310690, IMG submission 207661) | Bovine rumen microbial communities from tropical cattle in Woodstock, Queensland, Australia - Gonzalo_04 (v2) (version 2) | ecosystem: Host-associated > Mammals > Digestive system >...
TCCATAGATATCAAGACTCCAATCCTTACACACTTTTTCAACTTTTGACCATGCCTGCAATAACAAATCATTACCTTTCTCATAAGCATATCGGCCAATACTGATGACACGTTTCTCAGACAGGCTACTAACCTCTTCAACATGGAATGGCAAGGGGTCTGGTATCAAAACGATGTTTTTTAATTCTGGCCAATCGACCTTAGCATCCTCTGTCAGCAAGACCAATCTGTCAAGTTTACGAAGGTGTCTGACTAAACTACACATCCAAAATCGAGCAAATAGATTCTTGATAAAGTTTGTGTTCCTCTTATCGAAATTCCTATAGTTCGAACGATTCATGTGTAACTCACCCAACTTGCGACTGCCATCGTTTATATCGTTAATAAAATTTATTTCCCGACGTAGCACACTAATCGTAAAGTCTGGACAGATACGCATCAACTCATGCTTCAACAATTTCTTAAATCGTCTCTGCTTCTTCAGATAAAGAAAAACCTTTTTGACAAAAGATGCTCCCCATAATTCTTCAAACCCCAAATTCAGATTGATAACCTTTACTTTAGGAGACAAGTAAAAAAAAGGCACCTTATCCTGACCTTCCGTAATGATGATGGTCACATCATAGCCATAGACATCAGCAAAATAACTTGCTTTTACGGAGACTACACGCTCTACCCCCCCTGCAGAATAGAGTGCTGGTGTACAATATACTATCTTATATTTCCGGGGTTCAATATTCATATACATGCAACTTTCGCTTGCAAATGTACAAATTTTATTTGAAAAACAGAAAAAAGCAACTGAATATTTGGAAGATTACAAAAAAATATATACCTTAGCAGAAAATTTCACAACCAGGAGTCTCATGGTAAAAGTTCTATTTCTGATTTTCCACGGGTTTGACCCCAACAATGGTATCAGCAAGAAAATCTCCTATCAGGTAGATGCTTTGAAAGCCTGTGGCATGGAGGTACATCTATGCTATATGGACGAAACGTCCTCAAAACGACGTATGATTGATGGAGCTGTCATTGCCGACTATGGCAATGGTACTATGAGCAAAATCAGAAAACGAACTGAGTTTTCATCGATTGTGAGATATGCTATTGATACAAACATCGAATTCGTCTATATTCGTTCAAACCACAATGCCAATCCGTTCACCATCCGCATGGTGAAAAGAATGAAAGCTGCCGGTATGAAAGTTGTCATGGAGATTCCCACCTACCCCTATGATCAAGAATATGAGGCCCAGGGAATAACCAAACAGATTTTTTTGGACAGAATCTTCAGAAAACGTCTGGCCATTCATTTGGATGCTATCGTCACTTTCTCTGATTACGACACCATCTTCGGACAGCGCACCATCCGCATTTCCAACGGAATTGACTTCGATAGTGTACCCATCAAGCAAATCATTAATGACACGTCGAAAGAGCTGAATCTCATTGGGGTTGCCGAGATTCACAAGTGGCATGGATTCGACAGGTTAGTAAAGGGGCTTGCAGCATATTATGCCCAGCCACAAGAATATACTGTCAGATTCCATATCGTTGGCTACTTCTATTCCGAGGAAAACGAAAAAGAATTCCGCCAATTCATTGCTGACAAAGGTATGGAGTCATACGTTATCTTATATGGTAAAAAACACGGCAAAGAACTGGATGACATTTTCAATATGTGCGATTTCGGAGTAGGCAGTCTGGGCCGCCACCGTGTGGGCATCCAAAAAATCAAGACGCTGAAGAACAGGGAATATGCCGCTCGCGGTATCCCGTTCGTCTATTCCGAGACTGACAGTGATTTTGACGAGCGTCCTTACGTACTAAAAGCCCCTGCTGACGAAACACCAGTTGACATTAGCAGTATCATCAATTTCTATCGCCGACTCACCCTAACCCCACAGGAGATTAGAAATTCCATTGATAATCTATCTTGGTTCCATCAAATGAATTGTATTGTAAACAATTTACAACTAAACAAATAAAAGAATGGTTAAAGTCAGTGTTATTTTACCTATATACAATGTTGCACCATTTCTCGACGATGCCTTTCTGTCGCTCATTAATCAGACTTTGAGAGATATAGAGATTATTGCTATTAATGACGGATCTACAGACGATAGTCAAGACTATATCGACAAATACGCGAAGTCTGATGCAAGGATAAGACCTATTTGCCAAGAGAATCAGGGACTTTCTGGAGCAAGAAATACTGGTTTACAATATTGCCAAGGCGAGTTCGTCTATTTTATGGATTCTGACGATATAATAGAATTAGATGCATTAGAGATATGCTACAAACATGCCATTGAAAATAAAGCAGACGTATGCATTCTTGATGGCAAAACATTTCATGAAAAAGACGCAAGAAAAACCTTCATGACTTATGACAGGTCAGCATTTTTAAAAGAAAATACTCTATATAATGGCGAGAAACTATTCTCATATTTATTAGACAAAGAACAACATAGAGCTGTTGTTTGGCTTCAGTTCATCAGATTGGATTATCTTAAAAGCATTAAATTGAATTTCTATAGAGGTATTATTCACGAAGATGAGCTGTTTACACCGCAATTAATCCTACAAACAAATAATATTGTCTACGTTAGCAAATGTTTGGTTAAACATCGCATAAGAAACAGTTCCATTGTTGGAAAAGGATATTCAAAACGGAATATTTGCTGCTATTTGACTGTATTTGATGAACTATTTAAATTCAGAAATAGCGATATCATAATTAAATTTGCGAGATATACATTAAGCAAAGTTTTCTATACGGGTCATGCCATACCTATTAATGATAAATTTGAGGTCTTTGGAAGAGCCATGAAATCCGGGTACCTTAAATATATTGGCTGGAAATCTATTTTTGTTTTTTGGTTTAAGAAATAAGGCTTCTATTGAATATTATGGATGATAATAAGATAAGACATCGTATAAATGATACCCCCCGATTGAAACGAATGCTCGACTATCTCATCATGAACCAGCGCGACGCTCGTCCGAGATGGTATGTCAGGCTACTGGCCCCATTTTACCAGCATCGAGGGAAAGGATCGAAGATTTACCATTCCGTCCGTATGGATACCCCGCCTTATCGTCGTTTCTCTTTGGGACAGAAGAGCGTGGTGGAGTCATACAGTTGCATCAACAATGCCGTAGGCGATGTCGTCATTGGCGACCATACCCGCATCGGACTACATAACACCATCATCGGACCTGTTACTATCGGTAGCCACGTCAATCTGGCACAAGGCATCACTGTGACAGGATTGAACCATAATTTTGAGTCTACGGACAAACGCATTGACGAACAAGGTGTCTCAACCCTGCAGGTCACCATTGGCGATGACATCTGGATTGGGGCAAATGCTGCCATTATGCCTGGCGTCACCATTGGTACACATTCCGTCGTTGCCGCAGGAGCAGTTGTTACGAAGGACGTCCCGCCCCATTCGCTGGTGGCTGGGGTGCCTGCAAAAATCATTAAGCAGATATGAGAATAGGAATCGAAGCCCAGCGGATTTTCCGTAAGAACAAGCACGGCATGGACTATGTGGTGCTGCAGGAAATCATTGAGTTGCAGAAGATGGACCTTCGCAACGAGTACTTTGTATTTGTAGCACCTGGTCCTGACCGTTGTATAGAGGACTCACACAATGTTCATATCATTGAGGTGGGAGGCAGCTTCTACCCCACATGGGAGCAAATCTCACTGCCCAAGGCCGTTCGAGAAACAAACGTCGATTTGTTACACTGTACCAGCAATACGGCACCTATCCGTTGTAAAGTTCCTCTCATTCTGACGCTTCACGACATTATCTTCTTAGAGCCACGCGACAAGCGTAACCGCTCACTCTATCAGAATATGGGATGGTTCTATCGCCGTTTAGTGGTACCACGCATACTGAAGAAGTGCAAGCGTATTATCACCGTCTCCGAGTTTGAGAAGAATAATATCATCCAAAAGTTAGGGCTACCCGATAAACAAATAGCCATGATTTATAATGGCTATAACGACTGGTTTCGCCCCATGGATGACAAGGAGCGTGTCTTTGCCAAGTATATGCAAGAGCGAGGCTACCTATTCTTCCTCGGCAACACTGACCCAAAGAAGAACACAGAGCGTACACTCATTGCCTACTCCAAGTACCTGGAGCGCTCTACGGTGAAACGTAAACTGCTGATGGCCGACCTCGACCGCCAGTACCTTGACGATATCATCAGCCGCAACCATATAGATAATATACGCCAGATGATTGAGATGCCAGGTTACATCGTCAATTCCGATCTTCCATACGTTTACAGCGGGGCATTCGCCTTCCTCTATACCTCACTACGTGAGAGTTTCGGCATTCCCCTGCTCGAGGCTATGGCCTGCGGTATACCTGTCGTCACCAGCAACACTTCCTCCATGCCAGAGATTGCAGGAGAAGACGCCATCCTCGTCAATCCAGAGAGCGCTGATGAAATTTGTGAACAGCTGTTACGTTTAGAGAATGACAAAGACTTCTATGAGCAACAAGTAAAAATCGGACTGCAACGTTCAACACTGTTTTCCTGGAGAAACACGGCAGAACAGTTACTCGAATTATACGAAACAGTCTACAGAGAAACCTATAGATGAGACATTGTCTTTGGTAACGAGTGTCTAACTAAAACCTTTACGTAGATTTTTAGGAAATAATGTAATGGGATGTTGGATGGTTCAAATATTATTCGTAACTTTGCACTCCAAACTTGAGAATTAATAACAAACTTCTTAAAATATAATTTATTCATATTAGCAATGAAACCATTAAACAAGCAATTTGCACCGAAGAGCGTGATGCCAGAGAAAGTGATTCAGTTTGGCGAAGGTAACTTCCTCCGCGCATTCGTTGACTGGATTATCTGGAACATGGACCAGAAGACCGACTTCAACGGCTCAGTCGTCGTTGTACAGCCTATTGAGAAGGGTATGGTAGAATGGCTCAACGGCCAAGACTGCCTGTACCACGTAAACCTTCAGGGCCGAGAGAACGGTAAAGCCGTAAACACGTTGGAGCGCATCGACGTCATCAGCCGCGCACTGAACCCCTATACACAGAACGCCGCCTTTATGGCTTTGGCCGACCAGCCAGAGATTCGCTTCGTAATCTCAAATACTACTGAGGCTGGCATTGCTTTTGACCCAACCTGCAAGCTCGATGACGCTCCAGCCAGCTCTTACCCTGGCAAGCTGGTGCAGTTATTATACCGCCGCTGGCAGACTTTCAACGGTGATCCTACAAAAGGTCTCATCATATTCCCCTGCGAACTGATTTTCCTAAACGGCCACGTGCTGAAGGACTGCATAGAGAAGTACATAGAACTGTGGCAGCTTCCCACAGACTTCAAAAAATGGTTCGAGGAGTCGTGCGGTGTCTATGCTACGCTCGTGGACCGCATCGTGCCAGGCTTCCCCCGCAACGAAATCAAGCAGATTCAAGAGAAGATATGCTACCGCGACAATCTCGTCGTTCAGGCGGAGAACTTCCACCTGTGGGTCATCGAGGCACCAAAGGAAATTGCAGCAGAGTTCCCTGCCGACAAGGCTGGCTTGCATGTACTATTTGTACCCAGCGAAGAGCCATACCACAAGCGTAAGGTGACGCTATTGAACGGCCCACATACCGTTCTTTCACCTGTGGCATTCCTTAGTGGTGTGAACATCGTCCGTGATGCCTGTAACCACGAGGTGATTGGCAAGTATATACACAAAGTGCAGTTCGACGAACTGATGCAGACACTTGACTTGCCAATGGAGGAATTAGAGAAGTTTGCCGGTGATGTATTGGAGCGTTTCGACAATCCGTTCGTGGACCATCAAGTGACCAGCATCATGTTGAACTCATTCCCGAAGTTCCAGACCCGCGACCTTCCCGGTTTAAAGATCTATCTCGAGCGCAAGGGCGAACTTCCTAAAGGACTGGTATTCGGTCTGGCAGCCATCATCACATATTATAAAGGAGGTACGCGCGAGGACGGTGTTGCAATTGTCCCCAACGATGACCAGAAGATCATGGACTTGCTGAAAGAGTTGTGGGCTACTGGCGATACTCAGAAGGTAACCGACGGAGTGCTCGGTGCTGAATTCATTTGGCAGGAAGACCTTAACAAGATTCAGGGACTGAACATGATGGTAAAGAACTTCCTCGACCTAATCCAGCAGAAGGGCATGCTTGAGGCAGTGAAGACTATTCTCTAAAATTGAGAAATTGAGCGAGTACATTGAGATAAAGGGAGCACGCGTCAACAACCTGAAAAACGTTGACGTTCGTATTCCGAGAAACAAATTTGTGGTGATTGCCGGGGTCAGTGGCTCCGGTAAATCATCTTTGGCTTTCGACACGCTCTATGCCGAAGGGCAACGCCGCTATGTAGAGAGCCTGTCAAGCTATGCCCGACAGTTCTTGGGGCGCATGAACAAACCCGAGTGCGATTTCATCCGCGGCATACCGCCTGCTATTGCTATCGAGCAGAAGGTCATCTCTCGTAACCCCAGAAGCACTGTAGGCACATCAACGGAAATTTATGAATATCTGCGGTTACTCTACGCTCGCATTGGACATACTTATTCTCCCATCAGCGGTCAGGAGGTAAAGAAACACTCCACTGAAGACATTGTGCAGCAGATGCTGCAGTATCAGAAGGGAACAAAGTTCGTTGTCATGGCTCCCGTACGCATTGCCGAGGGACGAACTCTGGAACAGCAATTAAAGGCGTACATGCTGGAGGGCTATGCACGAATTTTCGTTGACGGGGATTTCCAACGAATTGACGACTATCTGGCTAATGAGCCCAATAAGACCAATAAGCCTCATCCCCTCTACCTTGTCATCGACCGACTTTCGGTCGACGACTCCAAGGATGTCATTGCACGTCTTGTTGACTCTGCCGAGACAGCCTTCTATGAGGGTGGTGGTGAGTGCCGTATGATGTTCCTGCCGTCTAACATCACATACGACTTCTCAATGCGTTACGAAGCTGACGGCATGACTTTTGAAGAGCCTACCGATCAACTGTTTTCATTCAATTCGCCTGTTGGGGCTTGTCCAGAGTGTCAAGGATTCGGACAGGTGATTGGCATCGACGAGCGGCTGGTCATCCCCAACACCACCCTATCAGTCTACGACGGCTGCGTGGTATGCTGGCATGGTGAGAAAATGAAAGAATGGCAACAATGGTTTATTCAGCATGCTGCCAAAGACGACTTCCCCATCTTTGAGCCTTACATGAACCTAACCAGGGAACAGAAAGACTGGCTGTGGCACGGACTGCCCTCCGACCACAAGGCAAAGGAAAAGCCCTGCATAGACCAGTTCTTTCAGATGGTAAAGGAAAACCAGTACAAGATTCAATACCGAGTGATGTTGGCACGTTATCGCGGCAAGACCACCTGTCCGAAATGTCACGGCACCCGATTGAAGCCCGAAGCAGAATACGTCAAGATTGATGGTCGCAGCATTACTGACCTTGTGCAGATGCCAATAGTCAGACTAAAAGAATGGTTCGACCACTTGACAGCACGCAATGCCGATGGAGTACATATCATACTCAGTGAACACGATGCCGAAATTGGAAAACGTCTATTAACGGAAATTACATCGAGACTGCAATTCCTTTTAGATGTGGGACTTGGGTATCTTACCCTCAACCGTCTCTCGAATAGTCTTTCGGGTGGCGAAAGCCAACGCATCAACCTTTGCACAAACCTTGGATCATCACTCGTTGGTTCACTCTATATCCTCGACGAGCCCAGCATCGGCCTCCATTCCCGCGACACTGACAGGCTCATCCATGTACTCAAAGAGCTGCAAGCACTGGGCAACACGGTGGTTGTGGTTGAACATGATGAGGAAATCATGCGTGCCGCCGACCACCTGATTGACGTAGGTCCTGACGCCGGAAGGCTTGGCGGCGAAATCGTTTTTGAAGGAGCCCCCTCTAACCTTCCCCAACAGTGGGGGGCATCCTACACCGTGCGCTACCTCACTGGCCAAGAGCAGATTCCCATCCCTTCTTCACGCCGTCCCTGGAACCGCTTCATCAGCATCAAAGGTGCCCGAATGAATAACCTGCGTGGTATTGACGTTAAGATTCCCTTGAACGTTATGACTGTGGTGACAGGTGTTTCAGGCAGCGGCAAGTCGAGTCTAATCAAAGGCATCCTCTACCCTGCCCTTAAGCGACGTCTCGGCGATGTATGTGACGCCCCTGGCGAGCACCTCAGTATGGAGGGAGACATAGATGTCATCAAGCGTGTGGAGTTTGTTGACCAGAACCCCATTGGCAAGTCAACCCGATCAAATCCAGCCACTTACGTCAAAGCCTACGATGCTATCCGTGATCTTTTTGCCGAGCAGACACTGAGCCAGCAGATGGGTTTTACCAGTCAGTATTTCTCGTTCAATGCCGACGGTGGGCGTTGTGATGAATGCAAGGGAGCTGGCACCATTACTGTAGAAATGCAATTCATGGCCGACCTTGTTCTGGAATGTGAAGTCTGTCACGGCCACCGTTTCAAGCACGACATTCTTGACGTACGCTATAACGGGAAAAACATTGACGAAGTGCTCAACATGACCATCTCTGAGGCCATTGAGTTCTTCAGCGACTACACCAAAGACAGCGCCACCCTCTGCAAAACTATTGTCAAGCGCCTGAAGCCGTTAGAGGACGTAGGTCTTGGCTATATTAAGTTGGGGCAAAATTCTTCGTCGCTGTCAGGCGGTGAGAATCAACGAGTGAAACTGGCCTACTTTATTGGGCTTGAACGTCAGGATTCCAGCATGTTTATCTTCGACGAGCCAACCACTGGTCTCCATTTTCACGACATCAGCCGTCTGCTGAAGTCGTTCGACGCACTGATTGAGCGTGGCCACACCATCGTCGTCATTGAACACAACATAGAGGTTATCAAGTGTGCCGACCATGTGATTGACCTTGGACCCGAAGGAGGAGATCGCGGCGGCTCTCTGGTTTATGCTGGAACACCCGAAGAAATAGCACACTGCAAGGAAAGCATAACGGGAAAATATCTCAAAGAAAAACTTTAAAAGTTGTTAACAGCAATAACAACGTATTGATATTTTTCGTAACTTTGCATCGCTTTAAAGGTTAATATATGCATATAAGCTTGATTTTCAGGCAGTTAAACAGGAAGATTTAAGGGTAATTAAGATGAGACAACTAAAGATTCAGAAGAGTATCACCAATCGTTCGAGTGAGGCTCTGGACAAGTATCTGGTAGAAATTGGCCGTGCACCGCTGATTAGCATTGACGAGGAAATTGAACTGGCACAGAAAATCCGCAAGGGTGGCCCAGAGGGCGAACGTGCCAAGGATAAGCTTGTCACTGCCAATCTTCGCTTTGTGGTATCGGTGGCCAAGCAATACCAGCATCAGGGCCTGACGCTGACTGACCTTATCGACGAGGGCAACATCGGCCTAATTAAGGCTGCCCAGAAATTTGATGAGACACGCGGCTTCAAATTCATCTCCTACGCTGTTTGGTGGATTCGCCAGTCAATTCTTCAAGCTATTGCTGAGCAGAGTCGTATTGTACGCCTGCCGCTGAATCAGGTTGGTTCGCTTAATAAGATAGGTCACGAAATCAACAAGTTCGAGCAGGAGCATCAGCGCCATCCCAGCGTTTCAGAGCTGAGTGAAGCAACACATCTGGATGAGGAGAAAATCAGTCAGTCAATGCAGGCTGACAGTCATCACGTGTCGATTGATGCACCTTTCCAGGACGGCGAAGACAACTGTATGCTTGACGTGATGGCCTCGGGCGACGATTCTCGCACAGACCGTCAGGTTGACCACGAGTCAATGGCCCAGGAACTGAACACCGTTCTTAACAAGGTGCTTAAGGACCGCGAGATTACCATTATTCGTGAATGCTTTGGTATTGGCTGCCACGAAAAAGGTCTCGAAGAGATTGGTGATCAGTTAGGTTTGACACGTGAACGCGTACGCCAAATCCGTGAAAAGAGCATCGCCAAGCTCCGTGATTCTGGAAATGCAAGGATTCTGATGAAGTATTTGGGTTAAATATTTTGCGGCTTCAAAATTTTGTTGTAATTTTGTCGTCGTGAAATGCCAAAGACTGAAAACCATACTATTGTTGGGCATACTCACATGTATGCCCAACATTGTTTTTTCGAGGAGTATTGCTGACTCTCTCGTTTTGAATCGTATATTCAGCTATAGGCGTAATTTCACTTCCAACGATCTCAATGGTCATACAACCAATGTCTACATCAAGACCGATTACAACGTCCTTCGTCGCAACCCTACGTTATGGCTCATTCCTTCCATGTACTCCATTGCCGATGGTGAGCGCAAATTGATTGCAGAATCCTATAATAAGATTACTTTCAAGAACATCACTCAATATGACGTAAACAGACAAGTCTGTTTCAGCACCATCCGCCATAATCGCCGCGCCATGCCTACCATAGTAGAGTTCATGACGCCTAGTATATACGACATCTGTCTCTACAACGATCATATCCTTTCACCTTTCAACAAGCACAACAAACACTTTTATCACTACAGCATCATTCAGCAAGAAAGTGATACAGCCATCGTCAATTTCCGGCCACGACTGCTGAAAAACACTCAGTTAGTGTCAGGAACAGCCGTCGTCAGCATCGGCACGGGAAGAGTTGTCTCTGCCATTTTCAACGGTGAATTTGACATGATACGCTTCCACACCGAAACCACACAAGGCGACAGCGACAACCGTTCACTGCTACCACAGCAATGCAAGACGTTTATGAACTTCAAGTTCATGGGCAACAAAATCAATGCAAGCTTCGAGGCTGTTTACGACTGTCCTATTACCCTGCCCGACAGCATCAACAACGTTTTCGATCTCCAGATGATGGACTCTCTCCGCCCCATTCCACTCACAGAGCGAGAGAAGGAAATCTATAAAGGATATGCCGAAGCGCATAAGCCCGATACCACAGTCGTTGTTGACACTGTCGAACACTTTAACTTTGTCAAGGATGTGCTGCAAGATGCCATCGGCGACAATCTGATCTCCAGCATTCGCTATGAGTCTGAGAACACCTATATGAAACTTTCACCTATTCTCGACCCTCAGTATATCAGTTACAGCAGTAGCCGAGGATTCTCATACAGGTTGAAATTCGGTGCTCAGTTTCGTTTCAATAACCATCGCTATCTGGAATTCTATCCGTGGTGTGGCTATAACTTCAAGTACGAGAAGTTCTATTTCACCATGCCCTTTTACTTTCACTACAATCCAAAACGCAATGGATACTTGTCATTCACCTATGGTAACGGCAACCGTATAGGTAGCGATGTTATCATTGATGAGATAAAGAAAGAATATGGAGATACGCTGGACTTAGACAACAGGGACCTGGAATACTTTGACGATAATTACCTGACCCTTAGTAACAACATCAAGATCTTTGACTGGTTAGAACTCACCACGGGATTCGCCTATCATCGCCGCGTGGCCTACAATACTGATGAAATGAGAAAATGGAAGAAGCCACGCAATTACTATAGTTTTGCTCCCATGTTCTGCGTCAAATTAACACCATGGCGAAATGGGCCTATCCTTTCTGTCGACTACGAGCGTGGCATCAAGGGAGTTTTGAGTTCTTTTATTGATTATGAACGCTGGGAATTTGATGCCTCCATCAAGCATCACATGAAGCCTATGCGTCTTATCAATGCCCGTGTTGGCGGTGGTTTCTACACTCGCAAGAAAGAAAACTACTTTGTTGACTACCAGCATTTCCGAGAGAACAAACTGCCTGGCGGATGGGATGATGACTGGTCTGGTGATTTCCAACTGCTCAACAGTGAATGGTATAATGAATCACGTTATTATGCTCGCGCCAACCTCAGCTATGAGTCACCATTGATGATTACCTCTTGGCTGCCCTTGTTGGGACATTATATCGAAAAAGAGCGTATCTATTTCAGTGTATTAAGCATTGACAATACCCGTCCCTATACCGAGTTAGGATACGGATTCACTACCCGACTCATCTCTATTGGGCTCTTTGCCAGTTTCCTGAATGCCGAATACCAAGGGTTTGGCAGTAAATTCACCTTTGAACTATTCCGACGATGGTAAAACCATTAACCGTATTGAAAGCATCGGCAGGCAGCGGAAAAACCTTTTCCCTGGCTGTACACTACATCAAGCTATTGGTACAGAATCCGCTGTCGTACCGTAACATCCTCGCCGTTACCTTTACCAACAAGGCTACCGAGGAAATGAAAACCCGCATATTAAGCCAACTCTATGGCATCTGGAAACAGCTGCCCGACTCCAAGAGCTATACCGACGCCGTTTGTCAAGCCCTCGATGCCTCGCCAGAGTTTGTGAGTGAACGTGCCGGCAAAGCCCTCTCGCTGCTGCTACATAACTATAATCACTTCCGGGTGATGACCATCGATACGTTTTTCCAAAGCGTACTGCGAAACTTGGCACGCGAGCTTGACCTCACCACCAACCTCCGCATAGAACTGAACGACTCACAGGTGGAGGAATTGGCTGTCGACAGGCTGATAGAAGACCTGAAGACCACCGACGTGATGCTGCAATGGATTATGAAGTACATCATGGAAAACATCAGCGACGACCGTTCTTGGAACGTTATCGGACAGATCAAGGGCTTCGGTAAGACCATCTTCCGCGACTACTATAAGGATATCAGCAAACAGCTCAACCAGCAGCTGCAGCAGGAGGGATTCTTCAATCGCTACACCCAGACATTACGCGAGATACGCGATGCTGCCAAGGAACGGATGGTTTGCATCGGCAACTCATTCTTCGAGACCTTGGAGGCTGAGGGACTCACCCCCGACGACCTTGCCAACAAGCGACGGGGTATTGCCAGTTTCTTCTATAAATTACAGAGCGGCACGTTTGATGATAGCATTGTCAATCAAACCGTTACCAACTGCTTGGGCGACCCTACGAAATGGTACTCCAAGACCCACGAACGTCGGGAACTCATTCACATGCTGGCCGATGGCGAATTAGGCCAGATACTGCGTTTTGCCGTTGATGAGCGTCCGCGCCAATGGTGTCTCTATCAGTCGGCTTCACTCACCCTGCGTCATCTGAACCAAGTGCGCCTGTTGAGCAGTATTGAAAATAAGGTACGCGAACTCAACGACGATGCCAATCGCTTTCTGCTCAGTGATACGCAGAAGCTGCTTCACGAACTCATCAGCGATACCGACTCACCCTTTATCTTCGAGAAGATAGGTACTCAGTTGGAGCACATCATGATCGACGAGTTCCAGGACACGTCAACCGTTCAATGGCAGAATTTCCGCGTGCTGCTGCTGGAAACCATGAGTCATTCGGGCAGCGAGAACCTGATCGTGGGTGATGTCAAGCAAAGCATATATCGCTGGCGTAGCGGCGACTGGCGACTACTCAACGATATCGAGCAGCAATTCCCCGAGGAGATGATTCTGTCAGAGCCTCTCGACATGAACCGTCGTTCTGACCGTCGAGTCATAGAGTTCAACAACGCCTTTTTCACGGAAGCAGCACGCTTGGAGTATGAGAAGTTGAAAGACTTGCCCGAAGCTGGCCAACTGCAACGTGCCTATCACGAAGTAGAGCAGAAAATACCCGAGGACAAACCACAAACGGGCTATGTGCGCATAGAACTGCTACCTAATACTGACTATCAGCAGCAGACGCTCAGCCACGTGGCCGACACCATTAATGAACTACTAGAAAAGGGCATTCCCCAGAGCAAAATGTGTATCCTCGTACGCACCAACAGCTACATACCAGTGATTGCCAAATACTTTGCCGAGCATCAACCCGAGGTCAGCATCGTCAGCGATGAGGCGTTCCGACTCGATGCCTCGCAACCAGTCAACACCATCATTCAGGCCTTGCGAGTCATCAACAACCCTCAGGATCATATCGCACACGCTTACCTCGACAAAGTTTGTCCAGGCTACACGCTGACCGACGATGCTACACTTCCGCTCTATGAGCTGGTGGAACGGTTGTTTGCCGATTTCCATCTCGATCGTTTCGACAATCAGACGGCTTATGTGTGTGCGTTCTTCGACCAGCTTCGACAGTATACGACTGATAATCCTGCCGATATCCGTGACTTCCTGCGTTTGTGGGACGATGAACTTTGCGGAAAAACCATTCAGAGCGATGTCACGAACGGTATACGCATCATCAGCATCCACAAGTCCAAGGGCTTGGAGTTCGATTACGTCATCAGTCCCTTCTGCGACTGGCAGTTGGAGAAAATGGGCAACGTGTTGTGGTGCCAACCTTCAGAACAGCCCTTCAGTGATTTACCCTTGGCACCTATCGACTACAGCCAGAAAGGAATGACAGGCACCATCTACGAGCATGACTACCACCACGAGCACCTGCAGAACGTGGTCGACAACCTGAACCTGCTCTACGTGGCTTTCACTCGAGCCCGCAGCGGACTCTTCGTCATCGGCAAACGAGGTGCCAAGAATTCCCGTTCAGGGATCATCGAGCAGGCCCTGCCTTTGCTGTCGTTAGGAACCGTTACGGGTGTTGATGATAAAGACAGCACTATGGTCTTCGAGTATGGCACGCTGAGTAGCTATGTTCCTGACACCAAGAAAGCCCTTACTGACAATCCCTTCCTGCAACCCTCAGAACCTTATCACGTCAGCATGACTACCCATGAGGCCAAGGCTGAGTTCCGCCAGAGCAACAAGAGCCGCGACTTCATCGGTGGCGACGACGAGCAGGCCGACAATAATGGCTACATCCAGATGGGCAGTATCCTGCATCGCATTTTCTCTACCATCCACACTTCTGCCGATATTGACCAGGCTCTGCACGAACTGGAGAGCGAGGGCATTATCTACGACGGTGACATCACCCTTGAGCGCATCACCACCATGCTTCGTCGCCGTCTGGAGCATCCCAAGGTGGCGGAATGGTTTGACGGGCACTGGACGCTCTTCAACGAGTGCACCATCCTCAGCATAGAAGGTGGAGAGGTGATTGAACGGCGTCCCGACCGCGTTATGACTGACGGCACGAAGTGGGTGGTAGTCGACTTCAAGTTCGGACGTCCCAATCCTGAGTATCACGACCAAGTGCGACAATACATGCAGCTCATCGAAGCAATGGGGCACA
>Ga0310690_10006602_pt1 | contig 15191 bp, 12 predicted proteins | sample AusTroGonzalo_MG_2_FD_207661 | JGI IMG/M metagenome (GOLD analysis project Ga0310690, IMG submission 207661) | Bovine rumen microbial communities from tropical cattle in Woodstock, Queensland, Australia - Gonzalo_04 (v2) (version 2) | ecosystem: Host-associated > Mammals > Digestive system >...
ACGTTTCGCTGCTGCTCGACTATGCCCGGGAAGCCGCCTGCCCGGTGGAGATGCTGACCGACTACGGCCGCTTCACGGCCATTTTCGATACAGTCACCCTGCCGGCCGTTCCGGGCCAGCAGGTATCTATCTTCGCCTTCGACAATACCCTGACAATAACCTCGGCCGGGTTGAAATACCCGACCGATGCCGTCGTTTTCGATTCTCTCTGGAAGGCCACGCTCAACGAGGCGCTATCCGAGACATTCACGCTGACGCTTTCCCATCCGTCAGGCGTTCTTCTGTTTTTCGCCGATCACCTTTAGCATATCGTCGACCATCATGTCGATGTCCCATTCCGGCTTCCAGCCCCACTCCTCGCGGGCGCAGGTGTCGTCCATCTTATTGGGCCACGAGTCTGCTATGGCCGCCTTCACGGGGTCGACCTTGTAATCGAACGTTGCGTCCGGAATCCGCTTCTTGATGACTTCGAACAGCTCGCGCGGGCAGAAGCTCATCGCGGCAATGTTGAAGCTGTTTCGGTGGATGAGTTTCGAAGGATCGGCTTCCATCACTTCCACGGCGGCACGCAGTGCGTCGGGCATGTACATCATGTCCATGTAGCTGTTTTCCGGCACTTCGCAGGTGTAGTGGTGGCCCGGCTTGAGGATTTCATAGAAGACCTCCACGGCGTAGTCGGTGGTACCGCCACCCGGCAGGGCGCCGTTCGAGATGATGCCCGGGAAGCGGACGCTGCGGGCATCCACGCCGAAACGCTGCCAGTGATAATCGCCCAGCAGCTCACCCGTCACCTTGCAGATGCCGTAGATGGTGTTCGGGCGCATGATGGTGTCCTGCGGCGTATTGTCGTGCGGCGTGTTCGGGCCGAATGCGCCGATGGAGCTCGGTGTGAAGATCGAGCAGTGGTGTGCCTGGGCGATGTTGAGTGCATTGATCAGGGCCGTGATGTTGAGGTGCCATGCCACGCCGGGCATATGCTCGCCCTTGGCGCTGAGCAAGGCCACGAGGTTGTAGATCGCATCAACCTTGTATTTCTCCACGATTGCGTTGAACCGCTTGTCGTCGAGGACGTCAAGTTTCTCGGCGATGGCGTTCTGTCCCAACTTTTCAACCAGTTCATCTTTCAAATCTGCGGCAATTACATTATCTTCGCCATAGATATGCTGGAGATAGGGGACGAGCTCGGTGCCGATTTGTCCGCCTGCTCCGACTACAAGAATCCTTTTCATATTATTTTGACGCTTTTTCTTACGATTTGTCCACAAATTTAATAAAAATCGACATACGCGCATACGGTTTTCTTGATTTCGGAGCCGCGAAAGTGGAAAAAGTTTCGGAGGACCGGCAGGGCGATTTCGGGCGCTATCTGGAGGAGGGGCGGCATGCCGGAATGGCCTACCTGGCGCGCAATGTCGAAAAGCGTTTCGACCCGGCGCAGCTAGTTCCGGGCGCAGAAAGCGTACTGTGTTTTCTGGCGCCTTACGGAAGGGCCGGCGGCGGTGTGGCAGGCTTTGCGCAAGGAGTGGACTATCACAAAGTGGTCAAGGACCGGCTCTTCGCTGTCATCCAGGATTTGAAGACACAGTTTCCGTCCTTTGTAGGACGGCCGTTCGTGGACAGCGCGCCCGTTCTCGAGCGGTACTGGGCTGTTCGGGCCGGATTGGGATTCATCGGACAAAACAACTTTTTCATTTCACCGGAATTCGGCCTGCGGACGATTATTGGAGTAATCATCGGAAACATTCCTGCCGATCGCTTCCAGCCTCATCCGCCGCTTTCCGTCAAGGAATGCGGATCCTGTGGCGCGTGCGTGCGCGCTTGCCCTTCGGGCGCCCTTCGGGCCCCATTCGACCTCGACGCACGCAAATGCATCTCCTACCTGACCATTGAATCGCACGAGCCGCTCGACATTCCGCTGGAAGAGCGCAGCGGCTGGCGTTTCGGCTGCGAGGAATGCATGCGTGTCTGCCCGTGGGACAAGCCGCTGCAGCCGCTGCCCGAATTCGAAACACACCGGGCCGATATCGCGGCGATGGCGGGGAAGGGTTGGTCGGCCCTTTCGGAAGAAGAATTCAAACAGCGTTTCGCCGACTCCGGCCTGCAAAGGGCGGGTTTAAATCATTTGAAGGAATAGGTTTCCGGCTCGCGGAAGCCGAGCAGGAAGGCGTCGATGTCCATCCGCTTCTTGCCGGCGAGTTGGAGATTGAGGATGCGGAGGGAGTCCTTGCCGCACTTGACCTCGAGCCAGGTCTTGTGGTCGGTGGTAATGGTGCCCACGGGCCGGGTTTCATCTTCGCTCGGGACGACGTACGTGTCGAACAGCTTGACGCCCAGCTGGGTGCCGTCCGATTTGACAAGCGTGGTCCAGGCGGCCGGGTACGGACTCAGGCCGCGGATAAGCAGGTGGGCACGGCGGGCGCTGCCGGTCCAGTCGATGTGGCAGTTGTCGCGGGTGAGCTTCGGCGCGGGACGGAGCGTCTTGTTCATGCCGGCGGACTGCTCGTAGGGTTTGACACTGTGGTTCTCCAGCGCATCGACCGTTTTGAGCACCAGTTCGGCACCCATCGCCATCAGTTTGTCGTGGAGCGCGCCTGCGTCTTCGTATTCCTCAATGGCGCACGGTTCCTGGAAGAGGACCTTTCCGGTGTCGATCTGCTCGTCGAGCAGGAACGTGGTTACGCCGGTAAACTTCTCGCCGTTGATGATGGCCCAGTTGATCGGAGCGGCGCCGCGGTATTGCGGCAGCAGCGAAGCATGGAGGTTGAACGTGCCGAGGGACGGCATCTGCCAGACTTCCTTGGGCAACATGCGGAAGGCCACAACAACGAACAGGTTGGCCTTCAGTGCGGCAAGCTGCTCGAGGAACGCCGGGTCCTTGAGCTTTTCTGGCTGTAGCACGGGAATGCCGTGCGCGACGGCGTATTTCTTGACCGCGCTCTCGTTGAGGACCAGTCCGCGGCCGCTGGGCTTGTCGACGGCCGTCACGACGCCCACCACTTCATAGCCGCCGTTGATGAGGCGGTCGAGGGGTGCCACGGCGAATTCGGGTGTACCCATATAAACGATGCGGATCTTGCCGCCGCCCTTGCGGAACAGGTTGATGAAACGGTGGTAGCGCTTCGATATCCAGCGCCCGATACGCCGGAAGAATTCCTTGTAGGAGTCCAGGTTGAAGAGCGAGGAATCCTGCGTGGACTTGCGTGTGAGCAGTATGGCGATCGGCACCAGGATCATCGTCGAGATGATGGTGCCCTCCAGCGGTGTCAGCGTGCCGTTTTTGGCCAGTTTCCGCCCGATGATGTCGATGATGTAATAAATCAGGTAGAACAGGATCGAGATGATGACCGGCGTGCCGAGACCGCCCTTGCGGATGATGGCGCCCAGCGGCGCACCCACAAAGAAGAAGATCAGGCAGGAGATCGACAGGGTGAACTTGAGGATCGCTTCGATGTCGATTTTTCGGATGTAGTTCAGGTAGTGTTCGCTTTCCCGGCCCATGTTCTTGATCTGTTCCTGTCCCGTTGCTGCCTTTTGCCGTGCCGAGACGCAGGCGTGCTGCTGCTGGTCGAGGTCGAGCGTCCGTACAAGGCTGTCACGGTCGAGCGAACCGACGAAGCCCTTGACCAGGCGGGCAGAATCGAGCTGGTAGAGGAAGTCCAGGCCGACAGAGGTACGGTACCGGATTTGCTGCCGCCAGACCAGCGTGTCAAGTTCGCGGCCGACGGAATCTCGGTCCTGGCGCAGGCCGGACAATCCGCGCGACTTCACTTCGTCGCCGAAGCGGTCGCCTTCGGAGCGGGTGAACTGGTAGTTGTCCAGCGCGATGATGAGCTTCTGCTCGTCGAAGTTCAACCGGTTGAGCGTCAGCGTCGTGTCGCGGTATGCAAGGGTGTTGGTCTCGGTGTAGGAGCAGCCGTTGTACAGGTTGAAGATCAAGTTCCGCTTGTCGGGGGTGATCTCGATGCGTCCGCTGTCGGCCAGGGTCATCGACGTGTTGCCGTTGTTGGCGGTGTGGTCGTACACGATCAGGTCGTGCATCATGCCCGTAGCTTCGTCGCGGCTGTCTACGCGGAGGTTGTAACCGGCGATGCCGTCGTAGAAGGTTCCGGTGGGAATCTTGATTTCGTCGTGCGTCTTGCCGATGTCTTCACGCAGGGTGTAGATCTTGTTGAAGGCGACCGGCACCAGCTTGTTGGACGTGAAAAAGGCACCTACGCTGATGAGGACCGATACCAGCATCAAGGGCATCAGGATGCGGGTGAGCGAGATGCCGGCCGCTTTCATGGCCAGCAGTTCATTGCGCTCGCCCAGGCCGCCGAGCGTCATGATCGACGCCAGCAGCGTAGCCAGCGGAATGGCGTTGGGGAAGAGGGTGCAGGACGCCCATCCCATGAATTCCATGATGACGCCCACGCCCAGGCCTTTGCCGATCAGTTCGCCCATGTAGGCCATCACGAACTGCATCGAGAGGGCGAACACCACGACGAAGAAGACCACCACGAAGGGGCCTGCGAATTTCTTGATCAGGTAAAGGTCGAGTTTCTTCATCCGTTACTTGGAAGCTGCGGTGGTCAGGGCGTCCAGCGCATCGGCAAGTCCAGCAAGATTCTTGCCACCTGCCGTAGCGAGGCCGGGCTGTCCGCCGCCGCCGCCCTGGATGAAGCGGGCCGCTTCCTTGATATCGGACTGCGCATTCTTGCCGGCGGCTACCAGGTCGCGCGAGTACATGAGCAGCAACTGCGGTTTGTCTTCCACGGCATAGGCGGCTGCGATGGCGAAGTTCTCCACTTCGTTCTGCAGCATGAAAGCGGCGTTCTTCAGCAGCTGCGGATTACCGCAGGTATCGATCACCACGACATGGCGGCCGTTGAAGTCGCGGGCCATGGTCACGAGGTCTTTCTTGAGTTGTGCCGAGCGCTCGCGCATCACTTCCTCCATCTTCTTCTTGTAGTCGTCGTTTTCGCCGATCATCTTCTTGATGGCGCCCGTCAGGTCGGGCACGTTGTTGAAGAAGGCGCGGGCTGCGCGGAGCGCATTCTCCATGCTGTCAACGACAATCTCCGCCTCCACGCCGGTGACGGCCTCGATACGGCGGATACCCGCAGCTACGGCCGATTCGCCCGTGATCTTGAAGAAACCGATGGTGCCGGTTGCCGTGGTATGGCAGCCGCCGCAGAGTTCCACGCTGTCGCCGAAGCGGACCACGCGGACGCGGTCGCCGTATTTCTCGCCGAAGAGGGCCATCGCGCCTTCGCGGCGGGCCTCTTCCATCGTGGCCTCACGTTTCTCGTTGAGCGGGAAGTTCTGGCGGATCAGCGCGTTGACGCGGCGTTCCACGGTATCGATGGTCTCGTCGCTCAGCTTCTCGAAGTGCGAGAAGTCGAAGCGGAAGTACTGGTCGCACACGAAGGAGCCTTTCTGCTCGACATGGGTGCCCAGGATTTCGCGGAGCGCCTGATGGAGCAGATGGGTGCAGGTGTGGTTGTTGGCGATCTTCTGGCGGCGCTGCGCATCGACAGTGAGTGTGAACAACGCCCTGACGTCGGCCGGGATCCGGTCGGAAATATGGATGGTCAGGTTGTTCTCCTTGATGGTGTTGAGGATTTTGACGACTTCGCCCGTAGCTGCGGTGGCCGTTCCGGTGTCGCCGACCTCTCCGCCCATTTCCCCGTAGAACGGGGTGCGGTCGAACACGAGCTGGATCATCTCCTTGTTCTTGGCCTTGACAATGCGGTATTTCATCAGCTGGGCTTCGCCCGTGATCGTGTCGTAACCCGTGAATTCACAGCTGGTGAACGGTTTGATCTCCACCCAGTCGCCGTTTTCGACGGCGGTGGCGTTGCGGGCGCGCTCCTTCTGCTTGTTCAGCTCGACGTTGAAGCTTTCCATATCCACGGTAAACCCGTTCTCGCCGGCGATGAGCTCCGTAAGGTCGATCGGGAAGCCGAAGGTGTCGTAGAGGGTGAAGGCGTCCGTGCCTGCGATGACCTTGGTGTCACGGCTCTTTTCCATCATGGAGTCCATCAGCTTGATACCCTTGTCGAGGGTGCGGAGGAAGGCTTCCTCCTCTTCGCGAATCACGCGCTCGACGAGTTGCTGCTGCGAAACGAGTTCGGGATAGGCCTCGCCCATGTCGGAGATGAGCTGGGGCACCAGGCGGCAGAGGAAGGGTTCCTTCAGGCCAAGGAACGTATAGCCGTAGCGGACGGCGCGGCGCAGGATGCGGCGGATGACGTAGCCGGCCTTGACGTTGCCGGGCAGCTGTCCGTCGGTAATCGAGAAACTGATGGCGCGGATGTGGTCGGCAATCACGCGCATCGCCACGCCGATCTGGGTATCAGGGTCGTAGCGGACACCGCTCAGGCGGCTGATGGCATCGATCATCCCCGTGAAGACGTCGGTGTCGTAGTTGCTCTTCTTGCCCTGGATGGCCATGCAGAGGCGCTCCAGGCCCATGCCTGTGTCAACGTGCTTGGCAGGAAGCGACTCGAGCGAGCCGTTGGCCTTGCGGTTGTACTGCATGAACACAAGGTTCCAGATCTCGATGACCAGGTGGTGGCCCTGGTTGACCATCTGCTCGCCAGGGACGAGGGCGCGCTCGGCCTCGTCGCGCAGGTCGATATGGATTTCGCTGCACGGGCCACACGGGCCGGTATCGCCCATCTCCCAGAAGTTGTCATGCTTGTTGCCGGCGATGATGCGGTTGTCCGGCAGGTACTTGCGCCAGAAGCCGCGTGCCTCGTCGTCGGCACTGAGGCCGTCAGGCTGGTAGCCCTCGAAAACGGTGGCGTAGAGACGGTCCTTCGGCAGTTTGTACACCTCGGTGAGCAACTCCCAGGCCCAGTCGATGGCCTTTTCCTTGAAGTAGTCACCAAAGCTCCAGTTGCCGAGCATCTCGAACATCGTGTGGTGATATGTATCGTGGCCGACCTCTTCCAGGTCGTTATGCTTTCCGCTGACGCGAAGGCACTTCTGACTGTCCGCCACCCGCTTGGACGTTGCCGGGGCATTTCCCAGGAAGATATCCTTGAACTGGTTCATACCGGCGTTGGTAAACATCAGGGTGGGGTCGTTCTTGACGACCATCGGTGCCGAAGGGACGATGGTGTGCCCCTTGGATGCAAAGAAGTCCGTGAAGGTCTTCCTGATTTCTTTTGCTGTCATAAAAAACGAGTCTGTTCTGAAAATGCAATTTGGCACAAAAATAGTGTTTTTTCCGGGTAATTTCCGTATTTTTGCAAAGATATAGTATAGTATCCGGCCAATGTCTGGTGAGAAAAGTTATATTTTCAACGAAGAAACCCGTTCTTACGAAATAGACCGCCGTTCCATCCGTTCTCCGCTGCTGAAAACAGGCGGGGTCCTGGTGGCCGGTATGGTCTTTTTCCTGCTGTATTTCTTCGTTTTCAACCAGGTCCTTGGACATGAGACCCCCAAAGAGCTCTTTCTCAAGAGCCGCAACGAAGCGCTGGCCGGCCAGATTGCCCGTCTTGGCGATCGCTTTGAGGCTGAAGAACAGGAACTTCGCGACCTGGCGCTGCGCGACAACCTGGTGTATCGCCCGGTGTTCGGCATGGCCGAGATTCCCATTGAAACCCGGGAAGCCGGCTACGTCGAAGAACGGTACGCAGACTACCTGGGCCTGGACCACCAGGCCTTGATGACCGCATCGGCCCGGCGGATGGACGTGCTTGCCCACGCAGCCTATGTGCAGTCGGTTTCGTACGACGAGGTGAAAGTGCTCTCCGCCCGTGCGGGCGACATGGCCTCGTGCATCCCTTCGATCTATCCGGTCAATCCCAAAACCGTCCAGATTACCAGTCCCTTCGGGGCACGCTATCACCCTATCCGGCAGACTATTATCTTCCATGAGGGCGTGGACTTGGCCGGGCCGGCCGGACAACCGGTCTATGCGACGGGTGACGGCGTGGTGGAATCGACCGACATTAACTTCTCGGGTTACGGCAACGTCATCATCATCGACCACGGCTTCGGCTACAAGACCCGCTATGCGCACCTCAAGGAAATCAAGGTGACGGCCGGCCAGGTGGTCATCCGCGGCGACAGGATCGGCACGCTGGGCAGCAGCGGTCTGTCCACTGGTCCGCACCTCCACTATGAGGTGATCTACCGCGGGGTGCAGATCAATCCATGGAATTATCTGAATCCGGATATTTCCCCGGAAGAATACAACAAGACGGCGCGCAATGGCTAAACGGTACATTTTCGATAGACAGCAGTCGGCTTTCGTCCCGAAGAAACCCGGGGTGAAGGGCGTGCTGTGGGCCGGCGTGCGCTATCTGCTGGCCAGCCTTTTCACCGCGGTGCTGTTCTATGCCGTGTTTGCTCTGGCCTTCGATACCGACCGTGAAAAGCTGCTCGAAAAGGAGAACCGCCTCCTGGCGGCTCAGCGCGACAGTCTGACGGAGGCCCTTTCGCTCGTGGAAGGTACGGTCGGAAACCTGCGTGTCCGTGACCGCGAGATATACAACAATATCTTCAACGCCGATCCGCCCAACTACATCGTCGAGGCGCGCGACACGCTGCTGCCCGATGGGCCGGAGCTGGCGCAGCAGGAAGAATCCGACCTGGTGTGGGATGCCTTTGCGGTGGCCAGTCGGGCGGAAAGCCGGGCGCGCCAGGTGTCGGAGTGGCTCTCCGGCATCGAACAGGCCTTTGCCGCGGAAGACTTTTCGCCCGAGGCGATTCCTTCCATCGCACCGGTGCGGAATTTCTCTCCCATCCAGACGGGTGCGTCGGTCGGCAAGAAGGTGAATCCCTTCTACAAGAATGTGCGGGATCATACGGGCCTCGACCTGGTGGCCCCCTCCGGGACGGAAGTGCTGTGCAGTGCCGACGGTAAGGTGGTGAAGGTCACGCGCAGCGAGAAAGGAATGGGCAACACGGTGACCGTGGAGCATGCCGGCGGCTTCCGGACCTTCTACGCGCATCTGGGCAAGGTGAGCGTGAGTGAAGGACAGGCTGTCCGACAGGGACGGGTCCTGGGTGAGGTGGGACAGTCGGGCTCCACCTTTGCGCCGTGCCTCCACTATGAGGTGTTGCGCGACGGCATCCGGCAGGACCCCGTAAACTATTTCTTCGCGGACCTCGACCCGGCGACGTACCGCGACATGATGATCGTGGCCCTGACCACGGGCCAGTCAATGGATTGACTATGGAGAAGCTATACTATACCATCGGAGAAACCGCCAAACTGCTTGGCGAAGAGGTGTCGACCATTCGTTTCTGGTCCGACTCTTTCCCTGCCTGGATCAAGCCAGAGCGCAATGCAAAAGGCAACCGCATGTTCCATCCCGAAGATGTCGACAACCTGCGCCTGATTCACTACCTGACCCGCGTGGAAGGCCTGACGCTCGACGGCGTGGCCCGCAAGCTGGATGAAAACCGCGACGGCCTTTCGCACAAGCGCGAGATCGTGGAGAAACTCTACAACATCCGCTCGATGCTGTCCGACCTTCACGAAAGCATTTGACCCTTATGATCGTACAGGACATCATCGACATTCTCGAGGCTTTCGCTCCGTCTGAGACCCAGGAGCCGTGGGACAATGCGGGCCTGTGCATCGGCAGCCCGCGGCAGGAAGTCCATGGCGTGCTGGTGGGTTTCGACTGTACCCGGGCGCTCATTGACGAGGCCGTGCGCCGCGGTGCCGACATGGTGGTGACGCATCACCCCCTGATCTTCGGCGGGCTGAAGCGCATCGATCCGGACGATCCGGTCGGAGCGGCCGTGACGGAAGCCATCCGCCATGGCGTGGCGGTGTATGCAGCCCATACCAACGCCGACAAGGCTGACGGCGGTGTCAACGCCCTGATGACAGCACGGCTCGGCCTGCTGGAAGCCCGGCCCCTCGACGAAAGCGGCCTGGCCTGGATCGGCCGGCTTCCCGCGCCGATGACCGGACAGGACTTCTGCGCATACGTCAAAGAGCGTTTTTCGCTCTCCACGCTGCGCTGTTCCCGGCCGGTGGAAGAGGTGACCTTCGTCGGCACCAGCTGCGGGTCCGGCTCTTCGTTCGCCGACAAAGCCTATGCGGCTGGCGCAGAAGCCTTTGTGACGGGTGATGTATCCTACCACCACTTCTTTGTCCCGGAGGGCCGCATGATCGTCGATATCGGACACTACGAGAGCGAGATAGACATCGTTTCGAAGTTCGTTTCGGTACTTCAGAAAAAATTGCCTACCTTTGCAGTTTGCACGACGCAGGAAAAACAGAATAATCCAGTATATCATTTTTAGAAAGACAAACCCGTAGTTATGGCTACAAAGAAAAAGGTAAACAAGATCGTCACCCCGATCGACCAGCGGGAGACTTTCGTCTCGCTGCAGAAGAACATGGCCGACACCGATTCGATCGCGATGGAGCAGAAACTCCGTACGCTGTACCGGATCCAGCAGACCGATACCAAGATCGACAAGATCTATCTCCTTCGGGGAGAACTTCCGCTCGAGGTGCAGGATCTTGAGGACGAGATTGCCGGCCTCCACACCCGCATCACGAATGTGAAAGCCGAGATCAAGGACATCGAGAAGGTCAACGCCGACCACAAGCACACCATCGAGGAAAGCAAACACCTGGTGGCGAAGTACGAGGCACAGCGTGACAGCGTGAAGAACAACCGCGAGTACGAGTCCATCTCCAAGGAGATCGAGTACCAGGACCTCGAGCAGATGGCCGCTGCCAAGAAGATCCGCGAGAACGAGGCACTGATGGCCGATAAGAAGCAGGTGCTGGAAGACGCGCAGAAAGACCTTGCCGTCCGCGAAGCCAACCTGGTCGAGAAGAAGAAGGAACTCGATACGATTGTCGAAGAGACCGCAAAGGAAGAGGCAGCTCTGCTCAAGGAGCGCGAAAGCCTGGTAAACCAGATCGACGAGCGTATGATGGTGGCCTACACGAAGGTCCGTGCCAATGCGCACAACAAGCTCGCCGTGGTTACGGTCAGCCGTGACGCCTGCGGCGGTTGCTTCAACAAGATTCCGCCCCAGCGCCGTCTCGATATCGCCGAGAGCAAGAAGATCATCGTCTGCGAATACTGCGGCCGCATCCTTGTGAGCCCTGCATTCGACCAGGAATAAGAGCCAGGAACGATGGCCAGGAACGACAAGCGGACACCCCAGCGGGTGAACCTGGACGCGATCGCCGAGGATTTCGGCGGTCGCAAGCCGCCGCAGGCCATCGACATCGAGGAGGCTGTGCTGGGCGCACTGCTCCTCGAACCCGAGGTCGTTCCCGACGTCCTCGACCAGATTCAGGCAGACTGCTTCTACAAGGACGTCCACCGCAAGATTTTCGAGGCGATTTCGACGCTGTCGAGCCGCAACGATCCGGTGGACATCTTTTCCGTTTCCGACGAACTGACCAAGCGCAACCAGCTTGAAGAAGTGGGCGGCATGGCCTATCTGAGCCAGCTGTCGAACAAGATCGGCGCCGCGGCGCACGTCGACTACCACACCAAGATCCTGCTGCAGAAATTCCTGCAGCGTGAGCTGATCGCCATCTCCTACGACGTGCAGAAGGCCGCTTTCGACGACGCCCTGCCCGTGGACGAACTGGTCGACACAGCCGAGGAAAAGATCTTCACGCTTGCCGAGCGGAATGTCCGCAGCGAAACCAAGCCCATCAAGTCGGTCATCAACCGGGCGATTGAGCAGATTGAAGCCAATCAGGCCCGCGAAGACGGCCTCAGCGGTGTTCCTTCGGGCTATACGGGCATCGACAAGGTGACCTTCGGCTGGCAGCCTGCCGACCTGATCATCCTGGCGGCCCGTCCTTCGGTCGGTAAGACCGCTTTCGTGCTGACCATGGCCCGCAACATGACCGTGGAGCACAACATCCCTGTGGGTATTTTCTCGCTTGAGATGCCCGACACGCAGCTGGTGATGCGTATCATGGTAAGCGAGACGGGACTTCCCTCCGAAAAACTGCGCGGCGCCAAGAAGATGACGCAGCAGGAGTGGGGCCAGCTCCACAACGGACTGAACCGTCTCTCGACCGCGCCGCTGTTCATCGACGACACGCCGTCGCTTTCCATCTACGAGTTCCGCTCCAAGGCCCGCCGCCTTGTGCAGAAGCAGGGTGTCAAGCTCATCATCATCGACTACCTGCAGCTGATGTCCGGCCCTCCGGAGCTCAAGGGCATGCGCGAGCAGGAAGTGGCGGCCATCTCCCGTTCCCTCAAATCCATCGCCAAGGAGCTTAATGTGCCGATCGTGGCCCTTTCGCAGCTCAGCCGTGCGGTGGAGACGCGTGGCGGCAACAAGCGTCCGCAGTTGAGCGACCTTCGTGAGTCGGGTGCTATCGAGCAGGATGCGGACATCGTGATGTTCATCCATCGTCCCGAGGTCGTCGGAACGCAGGAGGAAGACGGCTTCCCCGGCCAGACCGACCTGATCATCGCCAAGCACCGAAACGGCGAGGTGTGCGACGTCAAGATGCGCTTCCTCTCGTCCGAAGTTCGGTTCGTGGACTACAATGACATGGCTTATTCCGGCGAGCGTGCCTCTTATACCGCCTCCCGGATGAACAGTATGCTGCCCGAGGAGCCGGACCGGCCTTATACGGCAGGACAAGAATTCGAAATATAAGGAATGGGCAAGGAACGGATCGAACACGAAGGCACCGTCATTGCGGTGGACAAGGATTACATTTCCGTGGAGATCCTCAACAAGTCGGCCTGTGCCGCCTGCCATGCGAAGAGCGTCTGTGGTGCTTCGGATCAGGCGGTCAAGGTGGTGGAAGTGGCGCAGGACATCTCGACGCTCGCCTGCGACTATCAGGTGGGCGAAAAGGTCAACGTCGTGATGAGCGAATCGATGGGCGTGACGGCCGTGTGGCTGTGCTACGTGGTGCCGCTCATCGTGCTGGTGGCCTCCATCTTCATTCTCTCGAAATGTGGTGCCAGTGAACTGGCCATGGGACTGGGGTCCCTTGGCGTAGTGGCCGTGTATTATTTCGGGGTATTCCTCTTTAGAAACAAAATTTCCAAAATATTTACTTTTTCAATCGAAAAACAACCTAAATGACTGGAACTATTCTTTTTACAATTGCAACGCTGGTAGCGCTCGGACTGCTCTTCGCGGTTGTGCTCTATTTTGTGGCGCAGAAGTTCAAGGTGGAAGAAGATCCCCGGATCGGAACCGTCGAGTCCATTCTGCCCGGAGCGAACTGCGGCGGTTGCGGACAGGCCGGCTGTCACGCCTTTGCTGAAGGCGTCGTGAAGGCTCCCAGCATGGATGGTTTCTTCTGCCCGGTGGGCGGTAACCCGGTGATGACCAAGATCGCCGAGGCGCTCGGCCGCGCCGTGGAGGAGAAAGCTCCGATGGTCGCCGTGGTGCGTTGCAACGGTACGCTGGCCAACAGGCCCCGTACCAACGAGTATGACGGGTATGCTTCCTGCAAGGTGATGGCCAGCCTCTACGCCGGCGACACCGGTTGCAAGTTCGGCTGCCTGGGCAAGGGCGACTGCGAGGCCGTCTGCAAGTTCGACGCCATCCACGTCGACCCTGAGCGGGGCATCGCCATCGTGGATGAAGACAAGTGCACCGCCTGCGGTGCCTGCACCAAAGCGTGCCCGAAAGGCATCATCGAGTTGCGGGCCAAGGGCTTCAAGAACCGCCGCGTCTGCGTCCTCTGCGTCAACAAGGACAAGGGCGCCGTTACCCGGAAGGCCTGCTCGGCGGGCTGCATCGGCTGCGGCAAGTGCTCCAAGACCTGCCCGTTCGGCGCCATCACGGTGGAGAACAACGTGGCTTACATCGACTTCAACGTCTGCAAGCTCTGCCGCAAGTGCGTAGAAGTCTGCCCGACCCACGCCATCAACGAATTCAATTTCCCTCCGAAACCCAAAATCGAAGAAAAGCCCCATGAAGAAAACGTTTAGAATCGGTGGCGTCCATCCGGACGACAGCAAGATCTCCGCGCAGTGCGCGATTGAGATCTTCCCTGCCGTCGAGACGGCTTACGTTTCGATGGCACAGCATCTGGGCGCTCCGGCTACCCCGGTGGTGGCGGTCGGTGACAAGGTGAAGGTGGGCCAGGTGATCGCGGAGCCCTCCGGGTTCATCTCCGGTTTTGTGCACTCGCCCGTTTCGGGTACTGTCAAGTCGGTCGGCCCGCGTGCCGATATTGCCGGCAACATGGTGCCGCACGTGGAAATCACGGTGGAAGGCGACGAGTGGATGGAAGACATCGACACCAGCGATACCATCGTAAAGGATATTCCCTATACGCCTGAAGAAATCATCGAGAAGGTCAAGAAGGCCGGCGTGGTCGGTCTGGGCGGTGCTTCGTTCCCGACGCACGTGAAACTCGCTCCGCCGAAGGACAAAAAGGCAGAGTGCCTGATCCTCAACGGTACCGAATGTGAGCCGTTCCTGACTTCCGACGACCGCATCATGCGTGAGCGTCCCCAGGAAATCCTCATCGGCGGCGCCATCATGATGAAAGCTCTCGGCGTGACCCGCGGCTACGTGGGAATCGAGGAAAACAAGCCCGCCGCCATCGCATCGATGACGGAGGCTGCCAAGGAATTCCCGCAGATCGAGGTCGTGGTGCTCAAGAAGCGCTACCCGCAGGGCGGTGAGAAACAGCTCATCGACGCGGTGATCCGCCGCCAGGTTCCCTCCGGGGCCCTGCCGATCGACACGGGTGCCGTGGTGCAGAACGTCGGCACCTCGCTGGCCGTCTACGAGGCGGTCCAGAAGAACAAGCCGCTCATCGACAACGTCATCACGGTGACGGGCCGCTGCCTTCCCACGCAGCACAACTACAAGGTGCGCATCGGCACGCCGATGTCGAAGATCCTGGAAGTTGCGGGCGGCGTACCGGAGAAGGCCGGCAAGATCATCAGTGGCGGTCCGATGATGGGCCGCGCCATCGCCAACCTCGATGCGGCGACGGTCAAGGCCAACGGCGCCATTCTCGTGCTGACGCCCGAGGAGACGCGCCGCCGTCCCGAATCGGCCTGCATCCGCTGCGGCAAGTGCGCATCGGCCTGCCCGATGGGTCTCGAGCCGTGGCTGCTGAACAAGCTCAGCCGCGCCGGCGGACTTCAGGACGAACTCGAGAAGGAGCGCGTGTACGACTGCATCGAGTGCGGCTGCTGCAGCTTCACCTGCCCGGCCGGCATCCCGCTCCTCGACATGATCCGCAGCAGCAAGGCGGAAGT
>Ga0310690_10006606_pt1 | contig 15187 bp, 13 predicted proteins | sample AusTroGonzalo_MG_2_FD_207661 | JGI IMG/M metagenome (GOLD analysis project Ga0310690, IMG submission 207661) | Bovine rumen microbial communities from tropical cattle in Woodstock, Queensland, Australia - Gonzalo_04 (v2) (version 2) | ecosystem: Host-associated > Mammals > Digestive system >...
AAAGACGGATTGGGACGCTGATAAAAAGAGTTGATGGAATAACCGTTAAATTTCATTTTCGTTGCTGTCTGATTGTTTATCGGGAGTTTCTTCCGATTGTTTTGATTGCACCACCGATGTTTTTAAGAAAGAGCCGACTCGCAAGGCAATATCCTGTGCCAGTTGCGTCAACAGTTGTTTTTGCAAGGTCTTTTTTGCCGTTACGGTGGAATAGCCGCTTTGCAACACGTTATAGGTGGATTGAGCAAAAGCGGATTCGGACAAAAGCACCTTGTCGCCTTTGCTTAAGGTAAAAGCGGAAGTAATCCCGATGGTAATGCGAGTAGGGACGTTTTCGGTGGTATAACCCTGTTCACTGATAACGTTTTCGGTATTATTTACCTGCAAAATATATTCTTTTTCGGCTTTTTTCTGTCCGGATAACAGGGCAATAAGCTGTTCCCGCATAACTTGCCCCGAATGTTCGGAAATGGGAGCAACAAAAACCTTTGCCGTTTCTTCGGTTATGGAATCATCGGTTTTAGACCAAAGCCCCCCGCTTGTGGAATACAAAGGAGTGAATCCGCAAGCGGAAACAAGCATACATACGGCAGGAATCAAACTTTTTTTAAACATTTACCCGTTCTTTCCGTTTAATTAGGACTTTGTCGGAGTAGCCTCTATCCTTAATTGACGAGCCTTTACCAAAATGGCATCTTCCATATCTCTGGATGCTTTTTCGGGTACGGCGACATCTGTCCAAGTATCTTTTTCTTTTTTCTGCTTAAAGATGGTAACCCTTACCCCGTCAGCCCGCATGGAAGAAGAAAGTATGTAAGCGTTAACTTTAAAGCGTTCGTTCGGGTTATCGGGTACGGTGTACCAATCCGTTATAATCACACCGCCGAAAGGATCAGCCGATACCAAGGGCATAAAGCTGAGAGTATCAAGCGTGCCTCTCCACAAATAACTGTTCACACCGATATTTTGCTCCGGTTTACTTTCCGATTTTCCGAAAAGTCTGATACCTTCTTTCCCGAAAAGGCGGTCAGGTTCACTGCCGTCATGAGAATATGTACCGTTTCCCATTTTTTTCGGATAGGTATATTCCACATTTTCTGAGGAACAAGCAGCTGCCAAAACCGAACAAAAACTCATCAAAACCAAATTTTTTGTAAATTTTTTCATTTTTTGCCCTTTATTAAAAAAACTATTCTGGCAGAATATAAGAAATCGCAATTTTTTACAAGCATAAAGAAAGGTACAAAAATAATGGGACTTACCGAATACGAAAAAATAAAAAATGAAATAGGACAAAATGTCGCTTTAATGGCTGTTTCCAAAACAAAAACCGCTCGGGATATTTTGCCTTTTTTGCAAGCGGGACAAAGGCTTTTCGGTGAAAACAGGGTGGAAGAAGCAACGGAAAAATGGACGACTTTAAAACAAGAATATCCTGATGTTGAATTGCACTTGATAGGACATTTGCAAAAAAATAAAATCAAAGAGGCTTTGAAGATTTTTGACGGTATAGACACTTTGGATAATTTTGAATTGGCGGAGAAAATAACGGCTGAATTGGCAAAAAATCCTCGTAAGATAAAATTTATGATAGAAGTAAATACCGGTGATGAAGAACAAAAAAGCGGTATTTCCACAGCAAAAGCGGACGAATTTATCAATTACTGCATACGGGATGTGAAACTTAATGTTACGGGGCTTATGTGCATTCCTCCGCAAGAAGATGAACCCGCACCGCACTTTGCTTTTTTGGGCGAAATTGCCAAAAAACACGGCCTGAAAGAATTAAGTATGGGTATGAGCAATGATTATTTGCTTGCCGTGCAACAAGGGGCTACAATAGTCAGAATCGGAACGTTACTGTTCGGTAAAAGAGAATAAAGTTAAAACAAATATAAGGAAAGTTAAAATGCAAGATTACTTCGGCAAATTGCAAGCTCGTTTGGATAAATACAAATACAAATATGCCAAAAAACCGAAAAGGGCGGCTCTTAATCTGATTTGGTGGAATTTGCAATATATGTTTACAAAAAGCAAAAATCGGCAGAATAAAAACGACGGAGCCAAGATAGCTTTGTATATAAACGGCGGTTTGGGCGATTATCTGATGGATATTAACTATGCCTTGTATCTGTATGAGTATCTTGATAACAAGGTTGAAATAGATATCTTTGCCAAAAATTATAAAGCGGCGGAACAGTTGGCGGGAAATGCCGTTCCTTTTAAATTTTATTCCCGCGATGAGTTTAATAAGGTAAACGGTTACGCCGTCAAAATACACTTAAACAGATTCCCGAAAATCGTGTATTACAACAAAAATGCCATAGATAAATATATGCCGAAATTTACAAATATATTAGATGCAGTGTTGGATTTGCATTCCAAAGTGCCGATGTATTTTGATTTGGACCCTGCCGCAGATGCCCTGACCATACAGTATGCCCGAATCAACGGTGCCAAAAAAAGGATTCAACAACCCGATATTTTGCAACTGTTGAATGTAGCGGAAGATTTTAAACTTCACCTGATTCCCGAAAATAAAGAAGAAATTTTAGCAAAATTCGGACTTACAGATACAAAATTCATATCTCTTAACAGAGGTACGGACGCAGGCTTTAAAGGTAGTGAAGTAACAAGGATGTGGCCTGTTGAATACTATGAACAACTTGTTTTAAAGTTAAGGGAAAAATATCCCGAATACAAAATTGTGCAACTCGGCTATTCAAAAGAATGTTGCAAAGAAATAGCCGGTATTGATTTTGATTTAAGGGGCGAAACAACTTTATCAGATTTAAAAACAATACTGTATGCTTCGGCTTTGCACATTGATTATGACGGCGGAATGATACACATGAAAAAAGCCCTTCATACAGGCAAGTCCGTTGTATTGTTCGGTCCTACGGAACCGGATTGGTTAGGTTATGCCGCCAATATCAATATATGTGCTTACAAATGCCGTTTTTGCGATTTTTTAAATGCGGATTGGAATAAACGTTGCTCAAACATAAGAAATCCGCAAATTTGTATGAAATCCATCACACCGGATATGGTACTTCAGGAAATCATACAACACGGAGAACTTTGAAGAGTAATTTTTACTACGCTCTGCCGGATAATTTTAAGACTTGTTGTCGTACTGTTTCAAAATTATGTAAAGTTGTCTGTGTTTCTCTTTTTTTCTTTTCTGACTCTTCTGCAGGTTGATTCAAGGGTGTCATTCTTGCCATAGATGCACCGTTTTGAATCTTTTTTCCGTCTTCTTTTGAGAAAAGGAGATAAAGGTCAACATACTTTTGTACCATGTGCCAATGTCCATTTTGTCTTATTGCTATGGCACCGGCAACACCGGCGGTTTGATCACCCAACGTATCCCCGCATTCTAAATTGATAAAGGGGCTAAGTTCGCTGGGTTTGGCCGCTTCAAACGCTTTTCCGAGATGTTGATTCCAACAATCCTCATCTACGGGTTTACCTTTAAGAGTGGATAAATTTTTTGCATAACTTTCAAAATCGGAATCCCAAATTCCCGGAACATCTTGCCCCGCACCCACAGAAGCATAATCATACAGCTTATCAATCATTTTTTTGATACCGTCGGGAGTTTTATACCAATCCTTATCAGGTTCTTCCATAAGTATTTGATTAAAATTTAAACCGATTTTTTTTGTAATAAGACAACCGCCCGGTTTCAAAGTTTGATTTTCAAGATCCTTACTTCTTTCACCGTTTTTCCAACGTTCTTTTAAATCTTCAGGCAAATCATCGGGATTGGAGAAACGAACCGGTTCGGAGCATTGTGTAGGTATAATTATACGAATCCTGTTTGTCGGAGCAGCCCAACCGGATTCTTGATCTTTATTAAGCATATCTTCCAAAATTTCTTCACTGTATTCCATGATTCATCCCTTTAAAAAAACAAAACACAATGGCGATTATACAGCTTTTGGCAAAAAATTCCACTACTTTTTTTGCTTTTATATAAATTTTATAAAAATTGACAATGTTTGATATGGGGTTTATTCTGTAATCCATTATGAAAGTTTATTGTTTGGAAAAAAGTCGTTTCGCTAAAACTACGTTGCTTTTATTGGCAATAGGGTTTGGCGGGTTGTTTTTGGTTTTCGGCTATGCGGGTGTTTTCTTACTCGGTTCGGTTACGGCGGTAACGGGCCTAGTCATAATTCATTGTTCGGGTAATATGAAAGTCATCGTAAATGATGATTCCATGCAAATAATAAGGGAGGCTTCTTCCGTATTTTCCCGTATCCTGAAAGAAAAGCAACTGACAATAGCTTTTTCCGACATTCAAAGAATAAAAAAAGTAAATACGATTTGGTATGCCTTTCACCTTATAAAATTAAAAAACGGCAAGAACATAAGCCTTTATCGTGAAAATAACCTTGAATTAGACCGTTTTATTGCAGAGCTTAATTCAAAATTGGAGGCGGAATCTTCCGTGTATAAAACTGTTCAAAAGGAAAAAAGGGAAAAGGAAGAAAAATATATAATCCTTTTTATCTTGTTGGTTACGATAATTTTACCGCTTGCATTTATTTCTGCCGCACTTGTAAGTTCGGAGGCACTCGGTTATGCAATTATAAGCGTACCTTGTGCGGCAATAATCATTTTAGCCGGACTTATAGGCAGAACCTAAAATAACTTTTATTGTTTATCCAATTCCGTGATTACTCCGTCATCAACACGGTATTTAATAAAGTGAAATTCATCAACGATAAAAAAGTCATTTTCCTGTAAATTGGGATTGATGATTTTTGCCCCCAAATGCCTTGCAAGGTTTTCGGACACTAACCAGAAAGGCACCCATTTAAGCGGCAAATCATCATAAACGGAACGAATAATCAAAGGAACTTTTGCCCCTTCCGTTACCAAAAGACCGTGTCCCCATGAACCGTTGTAATTAAATAATTCCGCATGATCAGCCGTTAAAAAGACTGCCGTGTTTTGCGCTCCCGCCACCGCATCAAAATAAGATATGACGTTATCAACCATACTGTCCATGTGCAACAAAGCGTTATCGTATGTATTTATGGTGTAAGAGATTTTATCCAAAGGATTTATGGGTGTGAACTTTTCAAACTTATTTTTATATCTTTCATAACCTTGGATATAGGGAGAATGAACGCTGAAATAATGTAAAACTATAAATTCTTTGCTGTCGCTTTTTAAATCTATCTTGCTTAAAAGGGAAAGCATTTGTTCTTCATCTTGAACATCATAAATGTAGTCGTCAATATATTCTCGTCCCGATTCATTAAAGACAAAATCCGCATGAGCCGTATATACATGTGTTTTGTAACCGTTCTTTTTGGCGATATAAAGCAAATTGGCGGTTCTTTTCAAAGCCTCTTTCTGATTAAAAGGTTCTCTTATATTGTTAAATATGGACGGTACGGAAACCAAAGTATCAACGGACGGTGCTATCGCCGTGTGCATTTTGTAATTTTTATTTTCTTCAAGGCGGGCGGATAAATAGGGCATTGTTTCTCTGTTATAACCAAACTCTTTTAGGTGAGGCAAAGACCAGCTGTCCGTAAGCACAAAAAGGATTTTGTTTACCTGCACCCCCGAAGATTCGGTTTTATAGGGCAAATAATCATCTTTTACCATATTCATACAGTTGTCGCCGTAAAAGACAGAGTATGTAAAAGCGTATATAACATTAACCGCAATGGGAAAAGAGCTGTTCGGTTGCCACTCTTTTTTTATGGAATTTAAGACACTGTAAGAAGGAATAAACAAAACAATCAATACACACGCAATCAAGTATGGTTTTTTGGTAAGAGTTCGCTTTGACAAGAAAACAAAGGCGGTAATACCTATTGCCAAAGTCGCCAAAGAAAGCATAAAGGGCAAGCATATATCCATTAAATATGTCAATTTCAAAACGGAATTATGAGCTTTGGCAAAATTGATAATATCCATTGCCGCTATAATCCTGCCGAAATAAAACCAATGACAAAGTCCTGTTGTTTGAATAATCCACACAAAAAGAAAGCCTGCACCCATAATAAAACGAGGGGCAAAAGACAGACAGTACAAAAACAAAAAAACAACCAGCCAAGCCAGCCAACCCGCTTTAAACACGGGCAAAGGCACGTCTATAAGCAAACGCACGACAATGTCCGATAAGGCAGTCAACAACAGCATTACCGCAGCAATAAGCACATTATAAATAATGTTTTTTTCTTTTTTGTTTTTCCTGATGAACATATCCGTACTTTCTTTAAAAGTTTAAAAGAGCTTATTTTACAATGTTGCTTTTTAACAGATTTTTTACGATAAAACCACAAAAAACATTATTCGGACAAAAGTAATTTTATGACATCTTGTTTTATGTCGTCGGGACAATCAAAAAGGGCGGCAGACAGGGCTTTATCGGAAAGTAAGCAACCGTTAAGGCGAACCTGCATATCATCAAACAAAACCGACTCCAAAGAGTCCGTTGCGATTTTTACGTCGGTAATTTTACCGTCAAGCAAAGAAAAATTTATACCGATACTGCCCCAGGCAAAATGTCCCGAAACGGTATAATCTTCCGCTTTGTAATCACCGAAAAGCCAAGCCTTTGATGAGTATTTTTCATACAAAGATTCTGTTATCAACGGCAACGTCGTTATTTTTTCTGCCCCTGCAAAAGCCTTTGTAAAACTTTCCGTAAGGGCAACGGCAACGAGGGTAGCGTCAACATTTTCATATATGCTTTTCAGATTTATGATACGAGATTTTACGGAGTCCACCCCCTTTTTTGCCAATTTATAATCATCGGGAGTAAGACAGTTATTTGCCGTTTCTTCCGCTAAATTTATTAAAATCGTACCGTGATGTAAACTTGCCGACTTTCCGTTTTTAAAGGCGTTACCGGAAAATTTCCGCCCGTTCAGCAAAATATCGTTACGTCCCGAAAGCTCTGCCTTTATCCCCAAAGAATCCAAAGCCTGTAAAATTATCTGCATATTTTTACGCTTGTCATAAAGCGGATAAGAGGCAACAAAAGTAAAATTCAGATTACCCTTATCATGATAAACGGCACCCCCTCCCGTAGTACGGCGGGCAAGTTTGATATCCTTACTTTTCATATAATCAAGGTTACATTCTTTAAAAGGATTTTGATGCTTGCCGATAACGACCGTTTTATCATTTTGCCACAAGAATAAAGCGGTTGCTTGCTGTCCTTTTTCCGTCAAAGCGGTAATGTATTCCAACAAAGCATTTTCGTACGCAAGGTTGCGGTAAACATCGGAAGAATCAGATTGTAAAACATAAACTTTCATAAATTTCAAAAACTCTTTTCGGTAATAATAAGACGTATTCTAACAAGTTATAAAAAAACGGCAAGTCGCGTATTACCTGCCGTTTTATTATCGTTTATTGCAAGGTTGTTTTATTTATGCTGTACCTTAATACGCATACCGTAAAAAGAACGCAACACAAACACCAATGCCAATATAAGAAACACAATGCCTATATAGGCGGAAGCACCTGCCAAGACGGGAGAAACTGCAATCTCCGCTGCCAACAAACCGAAAAGTGTCGTGAACTTTATAATGGGGTTAAGGGCAACGGATGAAGTATCTTTGAACGGATCGCCGACAGTATCACCCACGACTACCGCCTCATGCAATTTACTGCCGGAGTCTTTCAAGTCAACCTCAACTACCTTTTTGGCATTATCCCAAGCACCGCCTGCATTTGCCATAAAAATAGCTTGGAACAAACCGAAAATTGCAATGGATACCAGATAAGCCGCAAAGAATGTCGGATTAAAAAAGGCAAAGGCAAGACTGAAACAGAAAACCGCACCGAAAATGTTAATCATACCCAGCTGGGCATAGCGAGTACAAATCTCCACCACTTCTTTAGATGTTTCAAGAGGGGCTTTTTGCGTTGTATCCAGATTTATGGTCTTTTTAATAAATTCAACGGCACGATAAGCACCTGTGGAAACAGCCTGCATGGAGGCTCCGCTGAACCAGTAAATAACCGCACCGCCCGCAATAAAGCCAAGCAAAACGGCAGGCTCCAAGATATTAAGATTCAAACTTAAAAGCAGAATAATGGAAAAAATCATGGTAGTTGCTCCGATAACCGCCGTACCGATAAGAACGGGCTTTGCCGTTGCTTTAAAGGTGTTGCCGGCGGAGTCGTTTTCTTCCAAAAACTCTTTACCTTCCTTGAAGGCGGGCTTAAAGCCGAACTCCTTGCGTATTTCTTCGGAAATACCTTTTTGTTCCTCAATTTGCGAAAGTTCAAAAACCGATTGAGCATTGTCCGCAACCGGTCCGTAACTGTCTACCGCTATGGTAACGGGACCGACACCCAGCATACCGAAAGCAACCAAACCGAAAGCAAAAACGGTAGGATAAATCATATGCTGAGCCAAGCCGAAACTTGCCGCATAAACCGCAACCGTCATAATTCCCACCAATGCCAAGCCTTTCCAAAAAGCACTGAAGTTACCGGATATAATTCCCGCCAAAATGGTAAGAGAAGCACCGCCTTCACGGCTGGCGTCCACTATTTCTTGCACATGCATGGATTTTGATGATGTAAACGCCTTTGTCAATTCGGGAATCAAAGCCGCCGTCAATGTACCGCAAGATATAATCGTTGCCAAAGGAATCCAAAGGTCAGTGTCTCCGTCTATGTCGCCAATCATAAAATAACTGGCAACGAAAGTCATAACGATAGAGGTAACGGATGTAAGCCATACCAACGACGTTAAAGGCACTTCAAAATTGAAACTCTTAACGTTTTTATAAAGTTTGGAAGTTATCAACCTGTTGATGTGATAAGACAAAACACTGGTTAAAATCATCAAAACCCGCATTGTGAAAATCCACACGATTAACTGAGCCTGAGTAGCCTCTCCGATTGCCGTTGCAACTCTGTTTCCATCTTCATCAATACCCGTGCCGACAGCCAACACTATAAACACGATTAAAGCAACACCCGTAACACCGTACGTTTCAAAACCGTCTGCCGTAGGTCCTACGGAATCGCCTGCATTATCACCTGTGCAATCTGCTATAACACCGGGGTTGCGTGCGTCATCTTCTTTAATCTTGAACACGATTTTCATAAGGTCTGAACCGATGTCCGCAATCTTTGTAAAAATACCTCCGCAAATACGCAAGGCGGAAGCACCGAGAGATTCACCGATGGCAAAGCCGATAAAACAGGAACCTGCATTTTCGGGATTAACAAAACAAAGGATTGACAGCATCATAAACAGCTCAACACAAATCAACACCACGCCGATAGACATACCCGAACGCAAGGGAAGACTCATTACCGGATACGGCTCACCCTTTAAAGAAGCAAAAGCCGTGCGGCAATTCGCCCAAGTGTTAATCCTGATACCGAACCAAGCCACACCGAAAGAACCCAAAATACCGACTACCGACCAAGATAAAATCGTTAAAACTCTGGGCAAGGAAAAATCCTGCAAAACAAAGAAATAATAAAAGATGCAAAGCCCTATGAACACTTCCATCAACAACAATAATTTACTTTGTTGAAAAAGATAAGTTTTGCAAGTTTCGTAAATCGTATCGGAAACGTCCGATATGGATTTATGCACGGGCATAGCCTTAATAGCCATAAATTCGTGAAAACCGTACAACATACCCAAAATGGCAATGATTATACCGCCTTTCAACAAAGTATAACCCGAAATACCCCCTAAAAAGTCATAAGTTTGCGACAAAGAAGGCAATACAATATCCGCCTCACTTGCCGAAGCGGGAAAAGCAAAAACCATCGCTGCCGCCAAAACCAATGAGAACTTCCACAAAATTTTATTCATCATTACAATCCTTAAAGTTGTTTGTCGTTGAAAATTACTTTTCAAATCTATGTTTATAACAAAAAATTATTACTTTTTGTTAAACATATTTGTTATACTTTGTAATGATAAAAGTGTTTGTTTTTCAAAAGGTTAAAAACAAAAAACTACTCTCTGTGATAAGGGTGTCCCGTTATGATTGTCTTGGCACGGTATATTTGTTCGGCAAGCATAACCCGTGCCAAAAAATGAGGCCAGGTCATTTGTCCCAATGAAAGTAAAAAGTCTGCCCTTGCCCTTGCTTCATCGGAAAAGCCGTCCGCTCCGCCTATCAAAAAGGCAATTTTTCCGTTTTGCTCTTGCCACATACTCATTTTTTCGGCAAAGGCGGTGGAGCGGATAATTTTTCCCCGCTCGTCCATAATCACTTTTATCGCACCCTCGGGAACGGCGGAAAATAAAAAAGACTCCTCGGATTGTCTTCTTTCGGCAACGGAAAGATTACGCTTTTCCTCAAACTCCCGCAAATTAACTTTCCAACCTGAAAGTTTTATGTAGTGATTAAATAATTCCAATTCGGGAGAAGACTTTAATTTACCGATGGCGGCAATGGTTATTTCCATATCTTACGCGTCGCTTTCTTCAAAGTCTTCATCTTCCCCGTTTTCCGCGGATTCGCTTTTTGCCGATTTTGCAGGCTGATTATTCCACATTTCTTCCAAAGCGTAAAAGTTTCTGGTTTCTGGATAGAAAATGTGAACAATCACGTCCAAAGCATCAACAATCACCCATTGACCGCCTGATTTACCCTCCAGCGAGTTTTTGATTTTGGCTTTTTTAAGATTAAAGGCGATGTTTTCTGCCAAAGCCGCCACTTGACGAGATGAAGAACCCGAAGCAATCACCATATAATCGGCAATACCTGTTTTTCCCGCCAAAGGAATGGTTACAATATCCTGTGCTTTGCCGTCTTCCAAATCCTTTAAAATCATATTGAGTATTTCTTCGGAAGTCTTGACAGCTGCCGTTTTCGGCGACTTTACGGTTGCGGTTTTTGACGGCTTTTTGGTATAAGCCCGAACTTTGGCAACCGTTTCCGCTTTCTCTACGGTTTTTTTCTTTACTGCGGTTTTTGTTTTTTCGTTTTCCATTTAATCCTCATAACACTTAAAATTTTTACAACGAAAAGAGTAATGCTTTTCTTTGCTGAAAGCAACCTGATATTTGAGCCTTATAAAGATTCCGAAAACAAGCGAAAGTTATGCACCGACGGCGTTATCCTGAGTATTCAAAAAGGATAAGCCGATATTTTGCATATTTACTTTCATATTTTTTGTATACTCCTCTGCCCACTTCGTCATAGAGTCCAATACGGGCTTTAAGCTGTAACCCAAAGAAGTCAGAGAGTATTCCACTTTCGGCGGTATTTGTGCATAAACTTTACGAATCAACAAACCGTTCTTTTCCAAAGATTTTAAGTTGGAAGTCAAAACCTTTTGCGTAATCGTTCCCAAATCTTTTTTAAGCTCACCGAAACGCTTTGTACCGTCCATTAAATTTTGAATAATTAAAACTTTCCATTGATCGCTTATCATACGCAAAGTTACTTCGGCAAGACAATCCGAACTTGCCGTTTGACCTTTTTCGCCTTCGTCAATACCTTTTTTCAATTTTTTTATCCTAAAAAATCCAACAAACGCAACATTAGTTACCCGAAGGAAACTATCACACCTTAAAGTGCCTACTTTACGTTGTAACAGAAATTTGTAAGATGTGCAAAGTTTTTTTAATTATAAATAATTTTAAATTTTTACAGAAGGTGCTTTATGTTGAAAAAAAGTATATTAGGTACGGCGGCTTTGATTTCCGGATTGACCCTTGCAAGCGAGTCTTTTGCGGGCGGATATTTGTTGAATGAATTTTCCGCAACGGGACAGGGCAGGGCTTTTGCGGGTGCAGGCGTTGTCGGCGATGATTATTCCGCCATAGCTTTTAATCCTGCCGGTATGACCTTAAAAGATTCCGGTTTGCAAGCGGGCTTGACTTTGGTTGAATTGCGTTCCAGAGCGGAAGGCTCTTTAAGCACCGGTTACGGAAACGACAAAGCACCGGGAAAAGTGGAATTGTATAAGACTTTGCCCAGCTTCTTTGCACAATATAAAGTTAATGAGCAGGTTTATTTGGGCTTGGGTGCATATGCACCTTTCGGCTTGGCAACCAAGTATAAATGGGGTTGGTACGGCGAGACTCACGGTGTTAAGACGGAATTGACCGTTTATGATATTGCAGGTGCTGTTGCTTTAAAGCCGACGGATAAGTTGTCAATCGGCGGTGCCTTAATTGCTCGTTATGTTTACGGTGATTTGACAAACAGAGTCGGTGTTGCGGGACTTGCTCCGAACGGAATCCCCAATTCTAAAAATGAATTTGAAGTGGACGGTTGGGATTACGGTTTCAATGTCGGTATTATGTACGAATTTACCAAAGATTTAAGAGCAGGACTTGCTTATAAAACACAGTCATCGCAAACTGTCAGCGGTACTCAAACCATTAAAGGCGTTCCAATACCGGGTGTAAACGGCGAGTATGACGCAACTTCTACCATGACTTTGCCCAGCACTTTAACAGCTTCAGGTTTCTGGAAAGTAAATGATAAATTCGGTCTTTCCGCTTTGGCTCGCTTTACACAATGGAACGTTTTTGATGATTTCATTATTGTCAGCGACTATATGACGACAAATATCCCCGAAAAGTGGAAAAATTCTTGGACTTTTGCAGCGGGACTTGATTATTACCTCAACGAAAATTGGACATTAAGAGGTGGTGTTGCATACGATGAATGCCCCATCCGCAGCTCCAAATATCGTACGGCAAGAATCCCCGATTCCGACAGGTATACTGTCGCAGTAGGTTTCTCGTACAAGTATGACAACTTTAAGGTTGATGTCGGTTACTCCCATATCTTTATGGCAAAGAGCAAAACCGCCAACCTTGATACTCGTACGGGCACAACAATCCATGCTCGTTATGACGGACGTGGAAATATGTTAGGAGTTCAGTTACAATACGACTTCTAATTCTAAAATTAACACGCAACAATGAACGGCAGAGTTTGGTGCAAACCTTTCTCTGCCGTTTGTTTTTGTCTGTTTTATAAATTTGCAAGATGAGGCGATTCTTAAACGGTATTTTTATTGCAGTTTTGTGAATTTTTGCCGCAAAAGCCGTTTGCTTTCCGCCTTAGTCAAAAAAACACTTTTTTTCGGCAAAATTTTATGCTAACATAGAGAGAATAGTTTAGTGGCAAGTTTTTTGTCCAGCTTTATTTGTTTTATTTTATATGGAGGTTTGAGATGAGTTCAGAATTAGCAGCCTATGCAACGGATAACCCTTCACTTTATGCAGCCTTAAGCAGAATAGGTGATAGAGAAAGCTATTCAAGATCTGAGGGTTCGCAGAAAGAACCTACGCCTGCAGAAAAAGCAGGTCTTAATACGGAACTGCTTCAGAGAATTGCACTTCGTTTTCGCAATACGGTTTCTGAAGCGGCACGTAAGAATAATGCCTTCGGATATTTGTCTTTTGATGATGAAGGTATGCCGGGGGTTGCTCAAGCTCACATTCAAAGTTTAATGAACGAACTTAAACTTAACAGGGCGGTTGTTTTTGATGACGGAACAAATCTTGACGGTGAGAAGCTTGCCATAAAAGGAGACAAGATTATTATATCTTCCAAGCCGGAAGATTGGGATATTTCCATGAGAGAGCTTTACGAGTTTATAGTACCCGTATTGCTTCAAGACGAGGAAATAAGAAATCAAATAATAAACGATGTCTTGAAAAAAGAGGCTTTGAGTGTAAAATTTTCGGAATTAAAGCCCGAAGAACAAGAACAACTGAGAAATCAGATTGCCGGAAATTTCAAAGATATTGCTACGGCCGGTATTGCCGTAGAAGTTGCAAGATCTTTTCAGGAGGATACGGTACAATATGATACCGACTATGAAGCACTTGGCGACAAGAGCAAGGCTGCTGTTGTTAAAAACTATAAAGAACAATACGAAAAAGCAAGTCGTGCCATAGAATTGTCCACGGATTTTCCTGTCAGAAGATTGGCAACATCTGATGGAGATAAAAAAGCCCTTATAGAACAACGTGCAACAATGTTTGAGTCTTTTAAATTAGAAGAAGAGAACAAAAAGTTGTTGAACGGTTTAGCTCAAGCAATGAAAGACGGATTGACTTTGGAACAGTTACAACTGCTTCAAAATCCGGATAAAGACGGCAGTGAAGAAGTAAAACAACTTTTGGATCAGTATAAAGGTAAAACGTATGACGACAAGGATCTTAAACAACTCATAAAAGATTATGAAGAAAAGCTTAAAACAAAAGCCGGAGATTTTAACTTAGATGGTTTTATAGCCAAGCATAAAGATGATCTTGGAGCAGCGATTGAGGCAGAAAAAACAGCATGGAAAGATGCGGAAAAAGAGGAAAAAAGAAAAATTCCTGCTGACGTGGATCAAGATACATTCTTTAAAGCCATAGATGAAATGGCCAAGTCGGAAGAAAGATTCGCCGGACGCGGAGAAGAGGGAAAAGTAAAAAAATCCCGTATTCCCATGAACAAATACGGTGAAGACGGCGGTAAAACGAATTGGAAAGATGTAAAGGAATGGGGAAATTCTTCCGTTGACTTGCTGATTGCGGTGCTTAATGAGCCTACCACGGCGGAAAATGCCGATTTCCAAGCAAAAGCTTTGGAAAAGATGATAGATTTGTCTGCTTATTCTCGTAATGAAGAAATCAGAAGGGTTGCTTACAGCTACTTGAAGGACTACCAACAAGAACTTAATGAAGGCAGTCGTAAGGAATTAGTGGATAAAATCGAAAACGGTAACAAGAGAGGTATGTCCATAAAGAATGGTCAAAGGGAATTTAATGTTGACTCTCCATTCTTAGATATATGTCGCAGTCTTGCAAAAATACCGCCTTACAAAATCTCTTGTGATATTTTAAAGATGGCAAGAGAGATTGCAGAGAGTGAGGGACCTAATTCACCTAGATTGGAAACGTTGAGGCAGTTTGCTTTGGCTTACGAGCTTAAGACTACTCATTACATACAATCTCGTCCGCAAGATTTGCCGAGCCTTAATGAGAGAAATGAAAACTGGCTTAATCATCTTTTTGATGAGGATCGTAGGGAAGGAAGTAAAAATACATGGCAACCTCTTACAAAATGGTTAGATGTTCAGCTGAAAGAAGCGGAAAATACCATTGCTTCAATGCAAGGAGAGAAAAAAGAACTTGTAGAAGAATATAAAAAAATATGTGCTAAGATAAGAGATTATATTAACGGTAACGGGAATCCCGACAATAAAC
>Ga0310690_10006607_pt1 | contig 15186 bp, 7 predicted proteins | sample AusTroGonzalo_MG_2_FD_207661 | JGI IMG/M metagenome (GOLD analysis project Ga0310690, IMG submission 207661) | Bovine rumen microbial communities from tropical cattle in Woodstock, Queensland, Australia - Gonzalo_04 (v2) (version 2) | ecosystem: Host-associated > Mammals > Digestive system >...
TGCCAGGGGGCTGTACCCGTTGTTTGGCATTGAGTTCATTTCGCTGAATGCGGAGGACCAGGCGGCTGGCTTGAGGGTGAACGATCCCAACAATCCGGGCCGTACGTACATCAGTGGCAAGGGTCTGGCGTATCCGGTGATCCTGAAGGGAGAGCCGCTGCGTAAGCTGGAGGCCGTAAGGGCCGAGTCCAACAAGCAGGTGGAGCAGATGTGCGCCAAGCTGAACGAGTGGCTCAAGGCCGAAGGAAAGCCTATCCAATTGGATTTCAATGAGATCCGGGAGAACCTGACAAAAGGTTCCATCCGTGAGCGCCATCTTGCCAAAGCCCTGCGTATGGCTTTGGAGAGATGCCCGGTCGGTGCCGGGCATGACGCCGTCATCCCCGGCTTGACCGGGGATCTCAGCCCTGCGAAACTGGAGAACGAGCTACGCTCGAAGCTGCTCAAGGCGGGCGGCCCGGCCTTCGTGCCGGAGAGCCCCGAGGCCTTCCTGCCCATGAAAACCGTGCAGGAAATCATTGAAGCGGCAGGCGGCATCCCTACCTATCCTTTCCTGGCCGATGATGCCAAGGGCAATTTCACGGACTTCGAAGGGGACCTCATGAAGGCGGCCGATACGCTCAAGAAGCGTGGTTTCCGCAGCGTGGAGTTCATTACTACCCGTAATACAACGGCGGTGTTGGAGCAGTATGCCGGCTATCTGGAGGATGAAGGCTTTATCGTGAGCTTCGGGTCGGAGCATAACACGCCGGCCATGGAGCCCGTGAAACTGCGCACGCGCGATGCCGCGGAGCTTTCCGATAAACTCAAAGCCATCAACTGGCGCGGTGCCTGTGCCATCGCGGCTCACCAGGCTGGCAAGGACAGCATAGCTGCTGGTGAAGATTTGATAATGCAAACGGTATGAAAGAGTTAGAGAATCTGATTGCGATTTCCCGTAAGTACGGGGCCGATTCCCGCTATGTGATTGCGGGAGGCGGAAACACGTCCTACAAGGATGATCAGCATCTTTGGGTCAAGGCCAGCGGCCATGCCCTGGCTACCATCGATGAGAACGGCTTTGCCGTGCTGGACCGCGCCAAGCTGGCCCCGATGGGGGAGAAGGCCTACAGTGCCGACTCCGCTGAGCGCGAGGCGCAGGTGAAGGAAGACCTGGCATCGGCCTGCCTTACCAGGGACCGCAGGCCTTCGGTGGAGACCAGCCTGCATGACTGCATGGACTTTGCCTATGTGGTGCATCTGCATCCCACGCTGGTGAACGGCCTCATGTGCTCCGTGAACGCCGCCAATATCTGCGACGAGCTGTTCCCGGACGCCCTGTACATTGAATATACGGACCCTGGTTACACCCTTTTCAAGAAGGTGTACGACCGTCTGCAGGCGTGGAAGGCCGCAAAGGGTGCCCAGCCGCAGGTCATCTTCCTGCAGAACCACGGTGTGTTCGTGGGGGCCGATACGCCCGAGGAGATTGACCGCATCTACAGCGGAATCATGGGCAATCTGGAAGGCCGCGTGAAGCCCCTGCCGGAAGGCCCTTCCGAGGCGGACGACTGTGTCACCGAGGTCATCCCGGCCATCCGCCAGGTCCTGTCCCGCGGAGGTCGCGGCCTTAAGACGCTCAAGGTGACCAAGAATGCCTTGGTGGACTGCATCCTGGAGGCTCCCGGCGCTGTTACGACGCCCTTTACTCCGGACATCATCGTCTATTGCAAGAGCGAGTATCTGGTGCTGAATGCCGATGTTCAGGAGGCCGAGGAAGCCATCGAGGAGTATGTGGCCCGCCGAGGCCATACGCCCAAGGTGCTGCTGGTCAAGGGTATCGGCCTGGTGGCCGTAGGAGACAATGCCAAGAATGCCGGCATTATCACCGAGGTGTTCCTGGATGCCATGAAGGTGGCCTTCTATGCCGGAAGCTTCGGCGGGTCCCATGGCATGGAGCCGTCCTGGATCCACTTCATCGATACCTGGGAGGTGGAGAATTACCGCCGCAAGGTGGCGAATACCGCTGCCGGCGGCCGCGTGGAAGGAAAGACCATCGTGGTGACCGGTGCGGCCCAGGGCTTCGGCGAGGGTATAGCCCGCGAACTCATGAAGGAGGGCGCCAACATAGTGGTGGCGGACCTCAATGAGGCGGTAGGCCAGGCCACGGCGGAATCCTTCAATGCCATTGCCAAGAATAACAAGGCCATTTTCGTGAAGACGAATGTGGCCGATATGGACAGTCTCCACAACCTGATGAAGCAGACCATCTGCGCCTTCGGCGCGCTGGATGTGTTTGTCTCCAACGCCGGAGTGCTCCGCGCAGGCGGCCTCGAGGCTATGACACCGGAGAACTTCGAGTTTGTGACCAACATCAATTACAAGGCGTATTTCTTCTGCGCCAAGGTGGCCAGCCACATCATGAAGATAGAGACGGAGAAGGATCCGGAGTATTTTGCCGATATTGTACAGGTCAATTCCAAGAGTGGCCTGAGAGGCTCCAAGGCCAATTTTGCCTACGCCGGCGGTAAATTCGGCGGCATCGGCCTCACGCAGAGTTTTGCCCTGGAACTGGCGCCTTTCCGCGTGAAGGTGAACAGCATCTGCCCCGGCAATTTCTATGACGGACCGCTGTGGAGCAATCCGGAGAATGGTCTCTTTGTCCAGTACCTGGCGGCCGGCAAGGTGCCGGGTGCCAAGACGGTACAGGACGTGAAGGACTTCTACCTGGCCCAGGTGCCCATGCGCAAGGGGTGCAACCCCGTGGATGTGACCAAGGCCATCCTCTACGCCATAGACCAGACCGGTGAAACCGGTCAGGCCATCCCGGTTACAGGTGGACAAGTAATGTTAGCATAACAATATGAAAACCAAAGCAGTAAGACTTTACGGAAAGGACGACCTCCGGCTGGAGGAATTTGAACTTCCGGCCATTCAGGAAGACGAAATCCTGGCGAAGGTGGTGAGCGACAGCATCTGCATGTCGTCTTACAAGGCTACGCATCAGGGTACGGATCACAAGCGCGTGCCCAACGATGTGGCGGAACATCCCGTTATCATCGGCCATGAGTTTGCCGGTGAGATTGTGGAGGTGGGCGCCAAGTGGGCACACGAGTTCAAGCCGGGCGACAAGTTCTCCATCCAGCCGGCCATGAATGATCCCCGCGGTCCCGTGGGCATTTATAGCGCGCCGGGCTATTCCTACCAGTATATTGGCGGTGACGCTACGTATGTGGTCATTCCCAAGGAGGTGATGGAAAACGGCTGCCTGCTGCCTTTCAAGGGCGAAGGCTTCTATCCGGCTTCCCTGAGTGAACCGCTCTCCTGCGTAGTGGGCGCCATGCATGCGTGCTACCATACCACTCCCGGCAAGTATGTCCATGCCATGGAGATCAAGGACGGCGGCAAAATGGCGCTGCTGGCCTCTGTGGGGCCGATGGGCCTCGCTGCCATCAACTACGTGCTGCACCGCGAGGACCGCAAGCCCAGCCTGCTGGTGGTGACGGATATCAACCAGGAGCGTCTGGACCGCGCCGCTTCGCTTTACACGGTGGAGTTCGCCGCCTCCCGCGGCATTGATCTGCACTACGTGAATACGGGCGTGGAGAACCCCGTGGAACTGCTGAAGAGCTTCTCCGGCGGCACCGGTTATGACGATGTGTTCTGCTTCGCCCCGGTGGCTCCGGTGGTAGAGCAGGCCGATGACATCCTGGCCTTCGACGGCTGCCTCAACTTCTTCGCCGGCCCCTCCAAGGCCCCGTTCAAGGCTCCGTTCAACTTCTACAATGTCCATTACAACAACACCCACGTGGTGGGCACTTCCGGCGGCAACACCGACGACATGAAGGAAGCCCTCCACTACATGGGCAAGGGCATGGACCCGGCCGGCCTGGTAACGCACATCGGCGGCCTCAATGCCGTGATTGACACCACCATGAACCTGCCCAATATTCCGGGTGGCAAGAAGCTTATTTACACGCACATAGAGATGCCCCTAACCGCTATTGCCGATTTCGGCAAGGTAGGGACGCCGCTCTTTGACGAATTGGACCGTCTCTGCAAGGCCCACAAGGGTTTGTGGAATGTGGAGGCAGAAACATACTTGCTGAACTACTATGCAAAAAATTGACACAACCTTGATGCACCCGGCCGAGCAGATTGCCCTGATCATCGGCCGCATCTATCGCCGGAAGATGACTACCACTTCCGGCGGCAACCTGTCCATCATGGACGACAACGGGGACATGTGGATTACCCCCGCAGGCATTGACAAAGGCTCCCTCACGCCGGCCGACATCATGTGCGTGAAGGCCGACGGTACCATCGTGGGTCCTCATCGGCCCTCTTCGGAATACCCTTTCCACAAGGCCCTTTACAAGAAGCGTCCGCATCTTCGCAGCGTGATTCACGCGCATCCTCCGGGACTGGTGACCTTCTCCATCGTGCACCAGGTGCCGGATACCACCATCATTCCGCAGGCCAAGGCCGTGTGCGGCCCTATCGGCTTTGCCCCCTATGCCCTGCCGGGCAGCGAACTGCTGGGTGAGAAGATTGCAGACGAGTTCGAGAAGAATCCGGAGTACAAGGCCGTGATCATGGAAAACCACGGTGTAGTGCTCATGGGCGAGGATATTGCCGATGCCTACCAGCGCCTGGAAACCCTGGAGCTGTGCGCCCGTACCATCTTGAACGCCAAGACTTTGGGTAAGCCCGTTTATCTGACGGAAGAGCAGATTCTCAAGCATGAGAAAGCGGTCCATATCGACTTCCAGCATTTCATGAACGTGGAGCATCCTTCCGACGAAAGGGCCATCCGCACGGAGATCTGCGAGATTGTGCACCGTGCCTGCGCGCAGGGACTTATGTGCTCCTCTTACGGAACGGCTTCCGTGCGCTGGAGAGGCAATGATTTCCTGATCACGCCTTCCGACAAGCAGCGCTGGGAACTGGAACCCAACGATATCGTCCAGGTTAAGAACGGCATGGTGGAGGCCGGCAAGAATGCCAGCCGCTCTACGGCCCTCCATTATGAGATTTACCGCCGCAATCCCAAGATTAACAGCATCATCCTCACCCAGACGCCTTTCCTGATGGGTTACGCTACCACCGGCGTAAAGTTCGATGTGCGTACCATTCCGGAGAGCTGGATCTTCCTGCAGGATATTCCGCAGTATCCTTTTGGTACCCAGTACTTCAACGTAGAGGAAATGGCCGAAGGTTTCAAGAAACTGCCTTGCGCCTTCCTGGCCAACGATTCCATCGTGGTCACCGGCGACAAACTCATCAATACCTTCGACAAACTGGAAGTGGCCGACTTCAGCGCCCGCTCCCTGGTGATGGCTGCCCCGGTGGGTAAGCTCAACCCCATCACCGACGCCGAGATCGAAGACTTACGCGTCGCCTTCCATGTAGGCGAGTAGGGCGGGGGCCAGATACTTTTTTACCTCGGGGAAGGTCGGAAGATGTTTCCCGGGGTATTGTTTTGCACGGCCGGGATAAAGGCGTTCGAATTCGGGCCCGCAGTGCGCCAGTTCATCCTCCGTGGCAAATAGGCCGAGGGGGGACTTAGCGGGGATATCGGCCGCCTCCAACTGCTCGTGGCGCCTGCAAAGAGTCTCTGTGATAAGGAATTGCGTTTCTCCATTCCGGCGGGGAGAGAGGTATTCCATAGGGCCGATGTGCTGGCGCAGGATGCGGGAGATATGCAGGTCTGGATTGATGACGGCGGTGCGGGGATAACCCAACTGGAGGGCGAGGAAACCGCCCCAGGAGAGGCCGACGACGAGGTCCGGCTGCTCTTCGGCCACCAGAGAGCGCAACAGCGACAGCGCTTCGTCCGGGTCTATGGGGAGGTCGGGGGCTATTACATCGGCCTTCAGGTTGATGCGGAGCATATCGGCCAACTTGTAGGCGCCCGAGGAAGCCAATCCGTGTATGAAGAGGATGCGCATCAGCGTTTTTTGCCTTGAGTCAATTCCCGGTATTCCATGGGCGTCATGCCGGTGGTCCGCTTGAAGGCCGTGAAGAAGTAGTCTTCGTTCTCGTAGCCCATTTCGTAGGCTATGTGCTTGACGGCCTGGTTGGTGTTGGTGAGGGCTTCCTTCACCTGGTTCATGCGTACCTCCTGGATGTATTTGGCGGGGGAGAATCCGGTGTATTCCTTGAAAATGCGGCGGAAATTGGAGTAGCCCATATAAAGCTGGTCCGCGAGGCTTTCCGGGGTGATGGTGCGGAACTGGTCCGAGATGAGGATTTTGGCACGGTTGATCTGGTCCGCGACTTCTGAGAAGGCCTCGTTTCGGTTGTAGAAACGGGCCAGGGCCATCAGGTGGTTCACCAGGCCGCCCAGACGCTGCTGGAAGCCGGATTCCTGCCGGGAGGCGGTTTCCATGGCGTCGTTGTACAGGGCTACGATGTCACTCTTGAGGCCCACGTGCCACACAGGGTCTTTGGGGCTGAAGAAGCCGTTGGCCACCCAGGTGTCCATCTGGGAACCCTTGAAGCCTATCCAGTATTCTTTCCAGCCGGTTTCGGGGTCCGGCCTGTAGCTGTGCCATTCTCCGGGAAAAAGAAGAAACAGCGTGCCCTGGCTAATGGTGACGGGGTGGGGAAGGGAAGCGCTGCGGAAAGTGCCCTGTCCCTTGGTGATGTACAGGAGCTGATACTCATCCAGAATGCGGCCTCGCTCTTCCGAGAACAGATAGCGGGAAGGGTGGTCTCCCGGCGGATAGGGCTGCCCCGGACCTACTTCCTGGAAGCCCACGGAATTGATGGCCGTTCCCCATTGCAGATCGGCCGGGGCGGTTACCAGGTATTTCAAATGAAGGGCGTCGTTCATTGTTTTTTTGCTTGGCTGGGCGGATAGCCGAAGTGGTTCTTAAATTCACGGGAGAAACTGGAGGGAGAGGAAGAACCCACTTTGTCTGTCACTTCGCTTACGTTATATCCTTCCAGCAGGAGTTTTCTGGCAATGTTCATCCGGTAGCCCGTTACATATGCCTTGGGCGTATGGCCGGTAAGGGCCGTGACCTTGGCGTAGAAGCTGCTATAGCTCATTCCCAGTTCCTGCGCCATGGCCGAAATGTCCCATTCTGTATTATCCAGGTTAGCATCCAGAAAAGCGTGCATCTTGCGGAGCAGCGTCTCTTCCGAGGCCGATAGTTTTACTTCCGGTGCACTTTCCTCCAAGTCGGCCGAAGTGAGACTGGCCACCTTGTCCTGCAGGATACGGATACGCGTCCATGCCAAGATACCGGCAATAAGGATGCCTAAACCGATAAGCCAGTATATCACTTGCATGAACGGAGTGAGCCAGGGCGCATGGTGGATGATGACAGGAAGAGTAATCTCAGAGGAACTCCACTCTCCATTCTGCTCCCTTACGCGCGCATGAAATGTATAATGGCCCGCCGGAAGGCGCGTATAAATGGCATGAGGTGTGGAAGCGGCTGTGTGCCATCTTTTTTCATACCCCTCGAGCTGCCAGTTGTAATTGAGCATGGCCCCGTTTTGGTAATCTATTCCGGCAAAGCGGAATGAGAGCGTATTGTCGTCATATCTCAGATTCAGCAACGGGGTGTTGGCGGATACAGGTTTGTCATTTACCGTAATGGATTCCATTTTGAGCGGAATCACTTTATTCACCGGATGAAAGTATTCGGGAGATATGATGGTGAGTATGCCGGACCCTCCGAAGAATACTTTGCCGTCTGGTGCCACCGTGGATGAAAGCAGGTCGTAGAAGCGGCCTCCCCTGAAATTCTTGTCTTGTAGAGGCGTGAGCGTTTTGTCCCAGGGATTGTATCTGGAGAGGTGCGTGGCTGTGGAAATCCAGATATGGCCTTCTTTGTCCTGGGAAAGGGACTTGACATCTCCTACCATTACACCGGAAGCTGAAGAGAATCGCTCGGTTTCTCCGCTGTGTTCGTCATAGTGGATGAGCCCGTCGTTATACGTACCTATCCAAAAAGTCCCGTCTCTGGCCATCAGCAGTGCGCTCACGTTTTGGAATCCGGGGCCGAAAGGAACGACACTTCCGTCATCCTTCACTTCCAAAAGACCGTCCCGAATACCTATAAGGAATACCCTTCCGTCTCCCGGGGAGGGGAACAGGTATGAGAATGGAACACCGGGAGTGTATCTGGTAACTTCCTTTTCCCTTGTCACCCTCTTCAGAGTGGATTCTTCTGAAAGCCAAAGATGATCGTTGGCGCCCTTTGAGATGGAGAAGACTTCCGACGTGGTGGCCGCCCTATGTACAAGATGAGGAATTCCGTTGTTGGGATGGTATTCTGCCACGTTCCATCCGTCTTCCAGCACTTCCAGATTTCCGAGTTCATTGAGGAAAAGGCCTCCGCATGAATGCTGAGAGTCTTCCCATACCGGAGAGTAAGTGTCAGGCGCAAAGGATGCCAGATGTCCTCCCAGCCTCATCCAGAGGTATCCCTCTCGGTCAAAGACAAGATGGCTTATCCTTTCGCCTTTGTCAGAAACCCTTACCGACTGGTAAGTCCGGCCTGTAGCCGTATATTTCCACCCCATAGCGTCATCGGCTTCCCATAGACCTCCGTCACGGTCGGTAAATGATAAATTCCTGACGTAACTGCCTGGGCCGGAATCATGTCCGCTGAACTCAAGTGTGTTCTTATTAACAATGAAATTGCCTATTCTCCCGATGACGACAATGGTGCTGTCACTATTCTCCTCAATTTGGTACACGGGATCGAATACCGTGGAGTTGAAATGCCGGAACTGCCCATCCCTCAGCCAGTTGAGACCGCATTCCGTGCCTATCCACAAGGTCCCGTCCGAATCGGCACAAAGTGCGAGGATGTTGTCATTATTGAGGTCTCCTTCATCGGCCGAAGCATAATAAGTAGTATATGTGGTCCCGTTGAATCTGTTGAGGCCACGTGACGTGCCAAACCAGATATAACCTTCGGCATCCTGCGCGATGGCATTCACCTGCGGGTGGGAAAGCTGCAAGGAATACAGTCCCTCCTGTGCAAATACAGAAGCGGAAAGAATAAGAGATATAGTGAAAGAAAACAGATGTTTCATTGCAAGCTAACTCTCTGCTAATTTAAGTATTCTATTTCAAAAATGAAAAAAATGTCATACATGAACGAGTTTTTGCAAAGTCTTACCTGACAATCTCCGCTAGTTTTGCAGTGCTGAAACTATAACTGCATTCTGATATGAGAAAAATCTTCTTACTGGGAATTATCGCGGCACTTGCCGCATGTGGTAATGCATCCACAATGCCGGGCGGTGTCCAAGACGGTGAGTTTGCCTCTAATGTTGCCCAACTCGATGAGGGCTGGGTGAACCCGCCCCAAAGTGCCAGAAACCGTGTATGGTGGCACTGGATGAACGGTAACATCACCAAGGATGGTATTAAAAAAGACCTTGAGTGGATGAAAAATACCCGCCAGGGTGGAGTGCACAATTTTGACGCCGCCCTGGGAACCCCCACCATTGTTGATAAACGACTGATCTATATGGATGAGGGATGGCAGGACGCTTTTGCTTATGCCGTAAAGGTGGCCGATTCCCTGGAGCTCGAGTTTACTGTGGCTTCGGCACCCGGCTGGAGTTCTACCGGCGGTCCGTGGGTAAGCGAAAAGGATGGAATGAAGAAGCTGGTCTGGAGTGAGGTCTATGCTTCGGGGAATGTGGACATGACCCTTCCTGAACCACCTCACACCACGGGCGCCTTCCTGGACGGTGCTCCTGCCGGACGTGGTTTCGCAGGATCGCAGTTTGAATACTATGAAGATATCGCCGTTATTGCAGTGAAACAACCCGAAGGTAGGGTGAACGCGGCTGCACTGGGCGCAAAAGTGACCTCCAGCGGTGGATCGTTCACCTTGGAGCAGCTCACCAACGGCCGCATTTCGGATGCCGTGATGCTTCCCCGTGATGACAAAGCGGGTTTCGCCTGGATTCAGTATGAATTCCCGGAGCCCGTTACCATCAAGTCTCTGAAGATAGTGGGAGCTGGTGGCGGCGGTTTTGGCGGTGGCCCTGCAACCACTCAGCTTGAGGCCTCAGATGACGGAAAGACCTTTACTAAAGTATGTGACGTCCGTGGCGGCAGCGTTGCCCAGGTTACCATGTCCATTCCCGAAACTACTGCCAGGTATTATCGCGCCCGTGTAGCCAATCCCCGGCCGATGGGCGGCAGCTTCTTTGGCCTGGGTGGCGGCCCTCAGCCTGCCCCTAAGGGCACCATGATTGCCGAATTTGAGCTTTATCCTTATTCAAGGGTGCATCGTTTCGAGGATAAGGCTGCCTTCTCTTCGGCTTCCAATATGACAGCCATTCCTACTCCCGCTGCAGGCGGTGAGATCTTCCCTTCGGCCGATGACGTGGTGGACGTTACTTCTTATTACAAGGACGGGAAACTCTCCTGGAACGCACCGGATGGTAATTGGAAAATAATCCGTTACGGCTGGTCGCTTACTGGCAAGCAGAATCATCCGGCTCCTGCAGAGGCTACTGGTCTTGAGGTTGATAAGCTGGATCCCGATGCCTGGACACGTTATTTTCATACTTATCTGGACATGTACAAGAAGGCTGCCAACGGCCTGATGGGACAGCGTGGCCTTCAGTATGTACTCACAGACAGCTACGAGGCTGAGTGCGAGACTTGGACTCCTGCCATGTTTAAAGAATTCAAGGACCGCAGAGGGTATGATCTTGTGAACTACCTGCCTGTCCTAAGCGGCGAGATCATCGGCTCACCTGAAGAGAGCGATGCTTTTCTCTTTGACTGGCGCGCCACAATTGGTGAACTCATTGCCGACAATTACACCTTGCTTTCCAAGATCGCCAAGGAAGAATATGGCATGAAGGGCCGATATACCGAATCCCACGAAGCCGGACGTGCGTATGTGGGCGACGGTATGGACCTCAAGGCGACGGCCGAGGTTCCGATGAGCGCCATGTGGGTGACCGCACCGTGGGTGCCTGTCGGCCCCGATGGTATGCCGGACATGAGCGTTTATGATGCCGATGATAAGGAATCTGCATCTGTGGCGCACATCTACGGACAGAATGTAGCCGCAGCTGAGTCTATGACAGCGCCTGGCGGTGGCGGGAAATCTTACTCTTATCATCCTGGCAATCTCAAATTCGTTGCTGACCGCGAGCTCTCCAATGGCATCAACCGTTTTGTGATTCACGAAAGTGCACATCAGCCCGATGATGTCCACGTTCCCGGAATGTCGCTGGGCGGAATCGGCCAATGGTTTAACCGTCATGACAGCTGGGCCCCTATGGCTGGTATTTGGGCCGACTATATGAGCCGCAGTTCCTTCATGTTGCAGGCCGGCAAGAATGTAGCCGATATCCTTTATTATTATGGTGAAGACGGTAATGTGACTTCTGTATTCCAGCGTCCTTCCACGATTCCTGCAGGTTATCAGTGGGATTACCTGAATCCGGATGGCCTTGTCCATCATATTCATTATGCCAAGGGAAAGATGGTCTCTACCGGAGGAACTGCCTATAAGGTGCTTTGGATGGACCGTAATGTGGATGTGATGTCCGTCCCCGTACTTCGTAAGATTGCCGATCTGGCAAAAGCCGGCGCATGGATTGGCGGTGTCCGTCCTACCCGTAGCGCATCTCTCTCAGATGATCCTGCAGAGTTTGGCGCTCTGGTTGCCCAGATCTGGGACAGCGGCAGAAAGAATGTAGTAGAAACAAAGGAACTTGGAGACTTCCTTAAAGCTGCAGGTGTGGCTCAGGACGTGAACATTCCTGCTGGTTATAAGTTCCTCCACCGCACGCTTGCCGATGCTGAAGTTTATTGGGTGAACAAGCCTTCCAAGGATTATCAAAAAGTGACCTTGTCTTTCCGTGTCAACGGACTTAGGCCGATGCTTTGGCATCCGGACAGCGGCATGAAGGAAGAGGTTTCCTATTGGAAGAAGAACGGACGCACTGAAGTGACCATAAATCTGGTCCCCGATGACGCTGTATTTGTGGTTTTCGCCGGTAAAGCGGATAAGGAGTATTCCGTAAAGCCTGATGAAATCCTAAGCGAAATCCCTGTTGAAGGAGCATGGACCGTCACTTTCCAGGAAAAGCGGGGCGCCCCGGCGTCGGCCACCTTCGAAAAACTGGACAGTTATACGGAATCTTCTGACAAGGGGATAAAGTACTTCTCCGGTATTGCAAGTTATACCAATACCTTTGAGGCATCTACCGAAGGAAAGAAGACTATCCTTGACCTTGGAAAGGTTGCTGACCTTGCCGAAGTTTATGTTAACGGTGAGTATTGCGGTGCAGCCTGGAAGGAACCCTATCGGGTAGATATTTCCAGGGCTGTCAAGGCAGGGGAGAATAACCTTGAGGTGAAAGTGGCCAATGTGTGGGTGAACCGTCTGATTGGAGACGAGCAGCCGGGCGCCACCCGGATTGCATGGACCGATTCCCCGGCAACCCCGGCCGATATTCCACTTCTTCCGGCAGGACTGCTTGGACCAGTTAAGATTGTGCTTTCAAAGTAGGTTTTGCAGAATTTGCCAAGTAATATGATGAAAATGCAAAGATAACCTTGCATATATCAGTGATATTTGCAACAGGTACGAACCGCATAACACAAAAATAACAATAATAACTATTACCACTTATGAGAAAAAAACTATTTCTTCTCGCCGCAGCTCTGATGAGCGTTGTCGCATCTTTTGCGCAGCCTCGCCAGATTTCCGGTAAGGTGGCGGACGCCAATGGCGAACCGCTGATCGGTGTGGGTATCGTTGTCAAAGGTACTACCACCGGAACCATGACGGATGTGGACGGATCGTTTGTACTAACCGTCCCCGCCGATGCCGTCCTTGAGATTTCTTCTATCGGTTATGTCTCCCAGGAAATTGTCGTGGGAAACAAGACCCAGTTTGACATTGTCCTCGAAGAAGACAACGAACTCCTGGAAGGGACAGTAGTCATTGGTTACGGTACCGTCAAGCGTACCAACTTTACAGGCTCCGTGACAAACGTCAACGTAGGGGAGAGCGCTGTGGCCAATACGCCCAAAACCAATGCCTTGGATATGCTCCGCGGTTTGGCTCCCGGTCTTGTGATGTCCCAGTCCGGTGTGGCAGGTGCAACCCCCAACCTCCAGGTACGTGGCCAGAAATCCATATCGGCCAGTGCCAATCCTTCCGTTTCTCAGCCTCTGATTGTTCTTGACGGTGTCATATTCAAGGGATCCATCAACGACATCGATCCCACTACCATTGAATCTATGAGCGTACTCAAGGATGCTACGTCTCTTGCTTCCTATGGTTCACAAGCGGCCAACGGCGTTATCATGATTACCTCCAAGAAGGGTATGGTTGGCAAGCCCATGATCAACTTCCGCGGATCCGTTACACTTGTTGGCCAAAACTACACTCCGCAGCTTCGTAACGGCAATGAGTACGTGGAACTCATCAATGCACGTCAGGGCTTTGCTCCTGACAATACCAGCTGGATGAGCGATCTAGAAAAGGCCAACTACGCGGCAGGCAAGGAAACCGACTGGATCAAGTATGTAAGTCAGACCGGTGTCCAGCAGGATTACTCCCTCAATGTGTCCGGCGGTACCGAGGACCGCAAGCTCAACTATTTGTTCGGCGCTTCCCACAGCGACAACAAGGGCTTCATTCAGGGAAACCGCTTTATCCGCACCACCATCACTTCCCGTATTAACGCCAATATCAACAAGTATATCAGCGCCGGTATGAACTTCAACTGGGCCAATATGAAGGATGACGGTGTGCGTCCCAGTTACACCCGTTTCTTTTCGCCCTACGGCGAACCTTCCATGCCCGACGGCGGCCGCCGCAAATATATTATCGGCGCCAATCAGGAGACCGCGTTGAACCCTCTTTGGAATGTATTCGAAGGTATTGACGCCCAGTTCCGCGGCAACGCTGCCACCATCGGCGGCAATGTGGAGGTGAAGTTCCCCTGGGTGGAAGGGCTCAGCTACAAGATAACCGGTAACTACACCGTGCGTAACTTTGACACCCGCCGTTTCACTCACGAGCGCAACCTGATCCTTCCCACCGATACGGAGTATACTACCGAGACCTACGACAAGTATCTTGCACAGGCCAGCGGTTATATCACCAACGCTAAGCAGGTCTCCTGGGTTCTGGATAACATCCTTACATATACTCGCGAGTTTAGCGATCATTATGTGAATGCCACCCTTGTTTACACCCGTGACTACAACCGTAACGAAACGGTACGTTCCGACGGTCTTGATTTTTCAGGTGTTGGCAATACTACCCTTGGATTCTGGGGACTGAATAATGCCAATACGCAGAATATTACCACTCTGGATTACACGCTTCACACCGATGTGGGTTATCTTGCCCGTGTGAACTATTCCCTTAAAAACAAGTATCACCTTAATGCTTCCTTCCGTCGTGATGGCTCCTCCGTTTTCGGAACAGAACACAAATGGGGTAATTTCCCTGCTGTGGGTGCCGCTTACACCATCTCCGACGAGCCTTGGTTCAAGGTAAAGAGTATCGATTATCTCAAGCTCAAATTATCCTGGGGTAAGAACGGTAATCAGAGCCTCCAGCCTTATGGTACCCTGTCCCGCATGGCAATGGGCAAGTCCGGCGGTTATGTGGGTTACTTTGACGGTCAGCCCATTTTCGCAGAGGCTATGACAACCCTTGGCAACCCTTATCTCGGATGGGAAACCACCACTTCTTGGAACGGTGGTTGGGAGGTAGATCTCCTCAATCGTGTCCTCCACTGGGAAACCGACCTCTATGTCTCCAAGACCACGGACCAGATTTTTGACCGTACTATCCCCGTGATGGGCTCCGGCTTCAACACCCAGAGCGCTACCATGGGACAGGTTAACAACTGGGGTATTGAGAGCAGCCTGCGGGCTAATATCATCCGCAAGCGGGATTTCACCTGGGACGCAACGCTTAACTTCTCTCTTAACCGTAATAAGTTAGTTAAACTCTATGGCGGTGAAAAAGAGGAAGATGATATTACCAACGGCCTGTTCATCGGCAAATCTCTCGGTGCCATTTATGGTTATGAATATGCCGGTGTTGTTCAGGATACGGATGTGGAATTCATGCAGAAAAATGGCCGTACCCCTGGCGACATCATGGAAAAAGACCAGGACGGTGACGGTGTTATCACCCCGGCAGACCGTGTTATCCTCGGATATACTCCCGA
>Ga0310690_10006608_pt1 | contig 15185 bp, 11 predicted proteins | sample AusTroGonzalo_MG_2_FD_207661 | JGI IMG/M metagenome (GOLD analysis project Ga0310690, IMG submission 207661) | Bovine rumen microbial communities from tropical cattle in Woodstock, Queensland, Australia - Gonzalo_04 (v2) (version 2) | ecosystem: Host-associated > Mammals > Digestive system >...
AGATCTTTTCTATTTTCGCAGCTGTTCTCTTTGCTGCATCCATCAATGCCCAGGAAATCACTTTCGGTGAAGGTTCAACAGGTGATCAGACCTATGGGGAAGGCGATTTCGTAGTCACCGTAGCCGGATGGAATGGTAGTCACAGCGCGACTTCCTCCCGTGCATTTGGTACACTCGATTCGTACACCAAACCCGTCGGAATGATTGCTTCCAAAGGTGCTGTCAATGGTAAAGACAGACAGTTCTTTGTAGAATCCAAGTTCTCCGGTACATTAGACCTCTTCATCTGCTCGTCCAACAGCGACGGTGAAGAAGTAACGGTTACCATCGGTGAGAATGCACAGGAATCAGCGAATCTCGGCGCATCGACCGACGGGAAAGCAGGTGCTGTGTACAAAATTCTCTCCTATGAGATCAAGTATGGAAAAACAGACATTGCGCTGTCTCGTGGTGCCTACCTCTACAAGATTGCTTTCACTTCCAACGGTGAGTCCGCTCCGGTGGTAGAAGAGCGTGACACGGTAGCTGCATTCGTGCAAAGCATCCTCAAAGGTGATTTTGTTGCAGTCAGCAGCGATGATAAAATTGCGCTGGATTATGCTACCAAATATAACGCCAACAGTACGGCTTGTGTGGCTATGACATTCACCACGTCGATTAAGTCTGTCAAAGATACACTGACCGATGAGTACTGTATGATTACTCCTGCCGAAGGCATTTTTAAAGCAGGTGATATTGTGACTTTCCAACCGTTTACGGTAATGAGTACTACCGATTTCGAAGGCACCAAATACGGTAACATCCGTATGTTAGGCGGTGGCCAGGTAGAGGAAGTAATCAAAGCATCAAAACTCTATGAGACAGCAACCACCTCAGAAGACAAGAGTGATGTTACCGATGGTCACGAGCAGGCAGGGGATATCAAGGTTCATACCTTTACTCTTACCGCTGATTGCGATGCACTCTTCATCGGTCGTACCGGTAATACCCGCGTTAATGTACTCTCATTCGTGGTAACGCGCGCCAAAGAAGAGCAACCTTCAGCTGTTGAATCCGTAGAGACATCAGGCGTAAAAACCATTAAGACTATTGAAAACGGTCGCATCGTCATCATCCGTGATAATATTCGCTACGATATCACCGGTCGCAAATTATAAATCACCAATTACAAATTACAAATGACCAATGTCTTTTGTGCTATAGATCTCGGTGCGACATCCGGTCGCATCATCCTTTCGGAAGACGGTAACACCTTGCAAGAGGTGTGCCGTTTCCCGAATGCGGTCGAGAACCATGATGGGCGCGTGTTCTGGAACATCACCTTGCTCTTTGACCATATTCGTCAAGGACTCCAATCACTTGCTCAACGCTCCGACATCCACATCACTTCCATCGGTGTGGACACATGGGGTGTGGACGTCGTCTTCCTCGATGCAAACGGACAACCCCTTGCTGAACCTCGTGCGTACCGCGATCCCTATACCAACGCACGCATGGAGCAGTTCTTCTCCATCATCCCGCGCGAACGCATCTATGAGAAAACAGGCATCCAGTTCCTCAATTTCAATACCCTCTACCAACTCTATGCCTGTCATTGCGAGCAGTACGAACCCTTCCTAAAGGCCGCATCATACCTCTTTATCCCCGATTATATCTCCTACTTGCTCACCGGTAAACAAGTATGCGAATATACGGCTTTATCTACATCCCAACTGCTCAATCCGCGCACCAAAACGATCGATGCGGAACTCGTGCAAGCAGCAGGAGCAAATATCTCCTGTTTCCCGCCTATCGTCTATCCGGGGCATCAGATAGGCATGCTCAAAAAAGAAATAGCCGACTTTGGTTACGACATCCCTGTCATAGCCGTTGCCGGACATGACACCGCCAGTGCGGTGGCTGCCGTGCCGCGTACCCATGAAGGCAAGAAAGTAGCTTACCTCAGTAGCGGCACATGGTCGCTTATGGGAACCGTCACCGACAAACCCGTCATCACGCCGCGTAGCCTTGAACTCAACTTCACCAACGAGGGTGGAGTAGAGGGCACCACCCGCCTGCTCAAAAACATCACCGGCATGTGGATCTTGGAGCAATGCCGCAAAGAATGGGCAGCCCAAGGAAAAGACTACTCCCATCCCCAATTAATTGAAATGGCGATGAGTATAGATCAATCGTCCAATGACTCAATCAATCGTCAAATCGTAACTCGTCCAATCGTCAATATCTTCAATCCCGATGAACCGCGTTTCGCCAACCCTTCATCTATGATCGAGCAAGTGAAGAACGGCAAGGATATGTCGGATGCTGAAATCGTGTCATCCATCTTCCATTCCCTTGCCCATCGCTATGGCGAAGTGTTTGCGATGCTCCAATCGCTCGTGCCTGAACCCCTCGGTGCACTCTATATCATCGGTGGTGGCGCACGAAACCAATACCTCAACCAACTTACCGCCCAAGCGGTCGGCGTACCCGTCCTCATCGGCTCCACCGAATCAACCGCCCTCGGTAACATCCTCATCCAAAAAGAAAAATTCGTTTAATTCGATTAATTCGTGAATAGATATATGAAGCGCTTATTTTTGATAATTTGTTGTTGTTTGACCGTTTTGTCTATTGATGCGAAGAAACCCAAATCCGCACCCCAATTATGGCCGGACGGAACACCTATTGATGCATGGTTTTTGGACACCACCCGTGTGGATGTGCAATCCCTCGGCACGCAGTACCGCCTCACCGACTACGGCATCTTCGCGGACGGCACCATCCAAACAACCAAGATCCAAGCGCTCATTGACCGCATCGCATCCGAAGGTGGCGGTGTGCTCGTCGTACCATCCGGTGTCTATATGACCGGCGCACTCTTCTTCAAACCCGGCGTCCATCTGCATCTCACCGAAGGTGCTATCCTCAAAGGTTCCGATAACATCGCCGACTATCCGCTCCTCAAAACACGCATCGAAGGAGAGACCTGTCTCTACTTCTCCGCCCTCATCAATGCCGATAACATCAACGGCTTTACCATCACCGGTTCTGGTACCATTGACGGAAACGGACTCAAATACCACCAAGCCTTCTGGTTGCGGCGCAAGTGGAATCCGCAGTGCACCAACAAAGACGAGCAACGTCCGCGACTCGTCTATATTTCCAACTGCTCCAATGTCGCCATTGAAGGCGTCCGCTTGCAGAACTCACCCTTCTGGACCACTCATATCTACCATTCCAACCACGTCCGCATCCAAGGGGTATCCATCTATTCCCTCTCTGCACCCGATACGCAGAAAGGACCCTCCACCGATGCAATCGACCTAGATGTAGTCGAAGACATCGTCGTACGTCGCTGTTACATGTCCGTCAATGATGACGCCATCGCTATGAAAGGCGGAAAAGGACCTTGGGCAGATGATCCTGCCAAATCCGAAGGAAACGGTTCCAACCAACGCGTACTCGTCGAGGATTGTGTTTATGGCTTCTGCCATGGTTGTCTCACCTGCGGCTCCGAATCGATCCATAACCGTAACATCCTCGTGCGACGCATCCAAGTCGATAAAGCCGAACGACTCCTCTGGCTTAAGATGAGACCCGATACCCCGCAACGCTATGAGTATATCACCGTTGAAGACATCACCGGCAATGTTACATATGGACTCTTCATCAAACCCTGGACGCAGTTCTATGATCTCAAAGACCGCCAAGACATACCGCTTAGTTATGCCGACCATATCACCCTCCAACGCATCGCCCTCGATTGCAAAAAAGAACAAGACGTCACCGAACGTCCCGACCAATATATCCTAACCAACATCGTCTGGAAATGAGAAGAATAGTCCTGATATTAACACTTTTCACTTTTCACTTTTCACTTTCCACTGTTTTGAGTCAGAATTTATGGCCAATAAATCCTGAGTCAAAACCTGGTACTCGCTGGTGGTGGCAAGGCAGTGCCGTGGACTCCGTCGGCATCACTTCCCAACTCACCCAACTTGCTCAAGCCGGCATCGGAGCGGTCGAGATAACTCCCATATATGGCGTACAAGGCAATGAAGCCAACGACATCCCCTACTTATCCCCTCGATGGATGGAGATGCTGCGTTATACCTGTGCAGAAGGACAACGACTCGGCATTCAGATCGATATGAATAACGGCACCGGTTGGCCCTTCGGAGGACCCGAAGTGCAACCACAAGATGCTGCTTGCAAAGCTATCTTCAAATCATGGCGATCAGGTGAAAATCAACCTCAACTAACCGCCAAAGAACGTAAAGATTTTCCCGTTCTCTATGGCCAATGGACCTACGGAGATACGCTGAACATCGCCCTCTACATAGCACGCACCCGTCAGCAGGTCAAACGTGCCGCACCCGGTGGGGAAGGTTACGTCATTGACCACCTCGACAAAGATGCTGTCCTACGCTATTTGAGTAAATTTGACAATGCTTTCAATCAATCGTCAATAAATCGTCAAATCGTCAATCGTCCAATCGTAAATTTTTTTAATGATTCGTACGAAGTATATGGTGCTGATTGGTCTCCAACTTTATTAAATGAGTTCGCCACCCGTCGTGGTTACCGGCTCGAAGATCATTTCCCCGCTTTCCTTAATGACTCCGCTCCTGACCATGCGCAACTCATCTGTGACTATCGTGAGACCATGTCCGACATGCTGCTCGAGAACTTCACCATCACCTGGCGCGAGTGGGCACATCAGCATGGTGCACTCGTTCGTAACCAAGCGCATGGCAGTCCCGCTAACCTTCTGGACCTCTATGCAGCTGTCGATATACCCGAGATAGAAGGTTTCGGCCTCTCTGACTTCGGCATCAAAGGACTGCGAACCGACACCCTCACCCGACCCAACTATTCCGACCTGTCCATGCTCAAATATCCGGCATCGGCTGCACATTTCTATGGCAAACCCATCGTCTCGGCTGAGACCTTCACATGGCTAACCGAACATTTCCGAACATCCCTCAGCCAGTGCAAACCCGACTTCGACCTCATGATGACCGCAGGGGTCAACCGCTGCTATTTCCACGGTACCACCTATTCGCCGCCTACCGAACCCTGGCCCGGCAGACTCTTCTATGCCGCCATGGAGATGTCGCCTATCAACCCCATCTGGCATGACGCACCTGCCTTCTTCGATTATATCACCCGCATCCAATCGTGGATGCAATACGGTCAACCTGATAACGACCTGCTCGTCTATCTCCCTATCTATGACATCTGGTCCGAATATCCGGGACGACTCCTGGCACTCGACATCCATAAGATGGATCAAGTAGCCCCTCGTTTCATAGCCGCCGTCAATGCCATCTATGCTGCCGGCTATGACCTCGACTATGTCTCCGACCGCATGATCGCATCTATCACCGGTGTCACACCCGATGGTCAACTTATCGCACCCTCAGGCATTCATTACAAGGCACTCGTCCTACCTCAAGTGCAACGTATACCTCAAAGTACCCAAGCCAAACTCGATACCCTCGCAGCACTCGGTGCCACCATCATCCGTGTGACAGATGATAACTATGCCGAAGCTCTTGCTGCCTATCCGGCTATCCAACCCGAACCCATGAAGTCCCGATTCGGACTCAAAGCCATTCGTCGAACGAACGAAAACGGATACCATTACTTCATCTCTAACCTCCAACCTACCGACATTGACGCTTGGATACCCCTTGCCGTACCTGCCGCTTCTGCCCAACTGTGGAATCCCATGACAGGCAACATTGTACCTGCCTCTATCCGTCATAATACCCAAAACCAACCCGAAGTCCTGTTGTCATTAGCCAGCGGAGAAAGTGTAATTTTGGTAACGGGCAATCGTCAATCATCGCCAATCGTCAATCAATCGTCCAATCGTCAATCGTCAAATCGTCAATCCATTGACTTAACACATAATCGTTGGACTCTTGAACCGATTGACATGGAGAGTTTCGGCTCTTTGAAAAAACAGAAACTTCATGGCTTACGTCCTTGGACCAATATAGATAGCGTTTGGGCAACCGCTCGTGGTACCGCCCGTTATACTACGACAGTATATCTGCCGAAATCAACTATAACCAATAACCAATCACCTATCACCTTTACCCAAGGGATTTTAGATCTCGGAGATTTACGTGAGAGTGCTGTTGTGTGGGTTAACGGCAAAAAAGTGGGCACGGTTTTCGCCGCACCCTTCCGAATAGCCGTAGGCGAGTTCCTTCGCCCGGGACGTAATACCATTACCATTGATGTAACCGGTCTTCCGGCTAACTATGTCGCGGAGATGGATCGCCGGGGAATCATCTGGCGCCGGTTCAAAGATGCCAACATCGCCAATCTCAAAGGCGGTCGTGTCTCTTACTACGGTAACTGGGATATCCTACCCGCCGGACTCAACTCCACGGTCAAGTTGATTATTCAATAAAAAAATCGCTCCCCGCAAGGAGCGATTTTTGTTTTAGCAAGGCCGTTTCTTCGGTAGTGAGAAGATGCGCTGTATATCCTCCATCTGCTCATCGGTCATACCTTGCGGAGTGAAGCCCATGGAGCGAGCACGAAGGTAGATGGTAGCCGCTTTGTTGAGCACATCGGTCTGGTCAAAAGCATCCATGATGTCTTGACCTACAGCGAAGGTGCCGTGTTTCTCCCAAAGAACTACATCGTAGTCATGGATCTGACGCAAAGTACCTTGTCCCAGTTCAAACGACCCCGGCACTTCGTACGGAACTACGCCCAAACCGAGCGGGGCAAAAGCGAGTGTCTCCGGAATCATCGACCAGAGGGTGCGGGTGAGGTGCTTGGCATCGAGGAACTCGGGTGAATGACTCATAGCAACGAGTTCGATAGGATGCGTATGGAGGGTGGCTTTATAGCAACTGCCGGATTCACGCAGGTAGTTCTGCACCATGAGGTGGGAAGGCAGTTCGGAAGTGGGCATAACGGGTTTGTCAGCGATGATCTCATAGTGGGCACAATCATCCGTGATGCGGATGATGGATCCGTTCTCCATCGGTTCACGCGCCAAGTCCCGCATCCGTTTCTGCGTTCCTTTGGCATAGAAATACTGTCCTTTGAGGTGCGGAAGCGTAGCACCGATAGCGATGGCCGGACAAAGCGCCGGCAGTTGATCCCATGACTCGTCTGCGAACTCCGTTACATTGACCGTGATGTTACCGCCATTGCGTTCTCCCCATCCTTTGGTCCAGATGTGACCGGCTACTTCTGCTACGTCAGCCAGCACTTTATTCAATTGTTCGTTATTCATATCTTTAAACTTTAAACTCTAAACTTTAAACTTTATCCCCATAGCGTTCTTTGGTGATTTGTTCCAGCGACTTGCCCCGGGTGTTCGGTGCTCCGATGACGCCAACGATGAGGGAGATGAGCAGCAACGCTACCATGCACCATGCGGCAACGGTGAACCCTTCACCGTTCTCACCGTAGATATAGGTGAAGACGAGTCCCCAAACGGCGGACAGACCGCGCACGAGGAAAAACATCAAACCTTGCGCACCGGCACGGAACTTAGCCGGGAAGAGTTCGGAACCCCACAGCGCGTAGAAGATCTGCACGGAGCAACCGTTATTGATACCCCAAAGGATGGTGAACACCCACAGCCACACGATGTTCGTTACCCCGATGCCGATGATGATAAACCATGCCGTGAGGGCACAGAGCAACCCGAAGACATAGAAGATGCGATGGGCGAACTTATCCACGAGACGCGATACGATGAAGGTGGTGAAGACCACGAATGCCCAACTGATGCAGCTAAGCATGTTGGCATCTTTATTGCTCATACCGCCGGCGGACTCGTAGATATGCGGTTGGAAGAATCCCATGACGGATGCCACGAGGTTCCACGACAGGTAGATCACCGCCAAGAAGGCAACGGTCTTGATGGCCACTTTGTTTTGGAAGAGCACCTTGATGTTCTCCAGCAGTCCCGCTTGTTTGCCGGTTGCTTTCGCCGCTTCGAACTCGGCACTCTCTTGCAGTTTGCGTTGCAGGTTCCATGCGATGAACGCTACTACGAAGAGCGAGAAGAAAACGATGCGGGAGGCGAACACTTGAACGGCAGCTGTGGATGCTTCTGCACCCATGAAGAGATGGGCTAAGCCTTGCACCCAACCATAGAGCACACCGTCCGATTCGCCTTCATGACCCGGTGCAAACAGCATACCGAGCAGCAGGATACACATCGGACCGATACCCCATGACATCTGCGAGAGGCTGATGTTACGTCCGCGGTTGTTGATCTCCGAACTCTCGGAGATATAGGTCCACGAAGCCGGAACACCGACGCCGACGGATATACCCGTGAACAGGAATCCGGCAAAGAGCATTGGGATATTGGTGGCGAGCATGACAAGCAGCACACCGAACATATACACGAGCAGGTTGTAGGTGAAGATGAACTTACGACCGTACTTATCCGCCAAGAACCCACCGATGATGGCACCGATCGCGGCGCCGAGACAGTTGGCACTGATGAAATTGAGCCAACCCAGATGCAGTTCGGAAAGACCGAGGTAGTTCTGCCAAAGGGTCAGACCACTGGCACCGGCTACGATGGCTCCGGCATCGAGATAATTATTCAATGACACAGCTAACGTGCTGCGCAAACTTCCTGATTTTGACATATTAGCGACAAACAATATCTACTTCTACATTAAAGATCTTAGCTACTTTGAGGATGGTGTCGATATGACGACCTACGGCTGCAGCCATGTGGTGGGTTGGTCCGGCTTCTGACCAGCGGTTGCAGAACTCGCGTGCTCCGATAGAGAAACGCGTCCGCATGTTGGTGTCTCCAAACATGAAAATCTCGCCTTCTTCGTTCACACCTTCTGCTACCACGAACTTAAATACGCCGTTCTTATCCTGCGTGATGCCGAGATAGGTTACATCCCCTGCAGGCGGGTAGAACTGAGTCAGATAACCACCACCTGTCTTGCCATGGAAGACGGGCACAATCTTCATCGTCGGTTTATGCGCCTGCGAGATAGCGGCGTCACCGCTGCCCGAGTGACCAATGATGCAAATGTCAGCGGGGAAGTCGATGGAGTACATCTCGCTTAACTGACCCGTGCCGGAGATGGTTTTGAGGATGGACATCGCCATCGCCACTTTCATGTCGCCCTCTACGGCACAGGCCGTGTGCTGCTTGATGAGCATAGAGAATGCCGGAATGAGCATCGAGTCGAGTTTGCCGGCTACACCTTGTGCGAAACCGTCATAGTGGGAAGCGATGAGACCCAACTGTTCGTCTTTCACCCATTGCTCAAAGGCTACTACATATTTCGCCATATCCCAAACGGTCTCAACGGTAGCACCACCTTCTATCTCGAAGGTGTTCAGTATATCCTCTGCTTTGGCACGGATAGCCGCTTCGTTGGTAATGTGATCAGCAATTGCCCACATCTTCTCCCAATCGAACTGTTTGGTGTAGAGTCCCATGCGATGATATAGGTTGGTCTCATCAATATACAGGTCCATCATACCCGGATAGGGACGACCGATCTGGGCGATGTTCGTATAGCGGAAACGGCGACGTACTTGTGCCGCACGGCACCATTCGTCCAGTTCGTGTTGCACCTCGGGGTCATCGCCTTGCAGACCGGTAATCACCGCATGGCGCTTGCCGGCACGTTCGAGATCCGCCACCATCTCACCTACTGCACCGCAGGCATATAACTCACCCAACCACTTCGCAGTGTCAGTGTGTTTGTAGTCAGGAGCCGGCAGTTTTTGCAGGTTCACCAGTACCACCGGTACATTCAGATCGCGCACGGCAGGCAGCATGTTATAGGACGTGGCATACGTCAGTAACTGCAAAATCACCAAGTCCACATCGGCGGCACGGAACTTATCTCCGGCTGCTTGCGATAACTCTTTCGTGGTCACCAGACCGCCGTCGATAATCTCTACCGTGTTCGGCAGGGTCTTTTTGAAAGCTTCATACTGCGCCTCAAACTCCGGCACAAGGCTCGGGAACTGTGGCAAATACGCACCCAGGGCGATGGAGAACACGCCTACACGGGCTTTCGTTTCAACTAATGGTTTCATGCTATTGATGAATTAAAAATTAAAAATTACGAATTAAAAATAAGTGTCTGTCTTTGCGATGCTCCGGATATTGCCAATGCGCACAATCGAGAGGTGTGAATAACTCCTTGCGGCTTGTGATCACATTGTAGGCAGCGTATGTGCTGGTTGGGCAACAGGTTTGGTCGTTGTAGCCAATGTACATTTTGATGGGACAGGTTAGTTTGCGGGCGAAGTTCACTACATCGTAGTATTCGCTGACCGCCACTTTCTGTGCCAATGCCGGTTCATCGGGATCACGGAAGATACGCGGCCAACCGCCTACACGACCGTGGTAATATCCTGCTATCTCACACAAGGCCGGATAAGCGGCACTTGCACATATGACCCGTTTGTCCAGCGCGGCATGGATGATGGATAGCGCACCTCCTTGACTTCCTCCCGTCACGGCGATTCGCGTGGTATCCACAAAATCCAAGGTACAAAGAAAATCCACGGTCTTTACCGTACCCGCGTAAATCTTCTTATAATAGTACTTATCCCGGTCGTCATTATAAATCGTCCAGTATTCACTCAAGCCGTTTGCTTTCAAGTCCCGATAGAAATCATCGTCCCGATTAACCGGAATACCGTTCACGCCCATCTCCAGCACAATGCAACCCTTCTCGACCAACACGCCCTGAATACCCCGATGCGGTTTCACACCCGCTCCCGGCCATTCAATCACCACCGGCATCCTATCTGTATTCTGTACTCTGTCAGCGCAGCGGTCTGTACTCTTTTTCGGAACGCTCATCATTCCGTACAAATAACATCCGGGCTTGTGGTTTTGGAACTGGATTTCATATACATCATAGTCAGCGGTACATAAATCCGGTTGCAGGGTCATCTTCGGTTTCAACGGCACTTTACGTACGTCTGCTATGGCTTGCGACCAGAAGGCATCGAAGTCTTTCGGCATCTGTGTGGTGGGTTCAATCTTACTAGGTTCAATGGCGATATTGATGCTGTTCGTATATTTCTTTCCTTCGTATACTACGGAAGCCGTTAAGGTTTTGAATCCGGGTTCCTTTTGCCCCTTCAACCGCAAACTGACCTCTCCTTTTTTGCCCGTATTCACCGTCCATTCTTTCTCGCTCTCCCGTAACTCTTTGCCCCATGTACATTCCACCTCCATATCCGGTATGGCGCAGTAATGACGTACTACGCTCAGCGTGATATGCACATCTTCGTTCGAAGCATATACCCAATCAGCATGATTCGGCACCATCTGCACCGTGATATAATCGCGTTGGTCGCGTCTCTGACCGAAGACCAACAAACTTGGCAGCAACCAAAGTAAAATAAGAAAGCGTTTCATCAATCCATAGTTTTTCACGATGCAAAATTACAACAAAAAATCAATACAAAAGCGTAAATCCGTACACTTTATTTATAAAAAAGTACACACGCGCGTTTTTTATGCGCACGCACTTGCGTATATGCGCGAAAAGCAGTAATTTTGCAGCGTAATTGTGAACAAACACACTAAATAATAATCCTATGAGAAAAACAATTTTTGCAGTAGCCCTTCTCTTGGGCGGTCTCGTGTCCGCAACGGCACAAGTAATCAGTTCGGATCTCACCAAAGGCTATGCCGTAGGTGATAACCTGGAGCGTCAAGTTTATTTGGACAAGAAAGCCCCGGCTTTCCTCCATGAGTGGTCCGGTGCGTTTGATAGCAAAGGAAATGAACTGCCGTCACCCGTTATCGTGGCTCCTGTGCTCTATCCGAACTATCCGGAGCAAGGCAATGCCATTCGTCTCGGTTGGGACAAAGGCATCAAAGGTTCACGCTTCTCGTGCTATACCATCGCGGAAGACGGTAAGATGAAAAAAGGCGTTTATTATCTGGCAGCCGTAGTGAATCTCGATAAAGTAGGCAATACCACTGAATCGGAACTCGTTGGTTTGACCCCTAATGCCACCGGTGGAGGCGGTAAATACCGTGTCATGGTGCGTCGCGATGAGGAAGATAAGAAGACCATGTATTTCGGATGCTCCCTCGGTAAAGTAGTGGCTATGGCAGAACAACCGTTCGTAGCAGGTCAGACCTATCTCGTGGTACTCAAAGTGGATTTTGCTGCCGGCAATGTTTCGCTTTTCGTCAATCCCGACCTCAACAGTGCAGAACCCGCAGCACTCTGCACCGCACTTCCCGATGAAGAGAACAGCACCAAATGGCCGCTCCGCGCTATCTCGCTCCGCAACCGCAATGCCTACACCGGTGCTATCGGTGGCATCCGCCTCACCCAATCCTGGGACGCACTCAAGAAGTAAAACACTCCCTATTCTTAAAAAATCGCTTTCGGGCGATTTTTTTTGTGTAAAAATTTGGTTATATCAAAAAAAAGCAGTACCTTTGCGGCAGATTTTATAAAATGCCATTTAATAAAACAGCTGTTAACTATAAAATAATATTTAATAAACATGGATAAGCAACTATTGAAACAAATCCTTCTGGACAATGCACAATTAGTGGCAAAAATAGAGGTACTACCTCGTGCGTATGACTTGGACGAATCGATAAACTATGTGTTCACTGGTGTGCGCCGCGCAGGTAAATCGTATATGATGTATGCGATCATCAAGCAGTTGTTGCAGAATGGTTGCACCATGGAGGATATCCTTTATCTCAATTTCGAAGACGAGCGTATAGATAACTTCACCGCAGCGGATTTCAACCTCTTGTTGGAGTGCCATCAAGAGATATACGGTCGTGAACCGCGTATCTTTCTTGACGAAATGCAAAATATCATCGGTTGGGAGAAGTTCGCACGTCGTATGGCGGATAGCAAAGCGCATATATGTCTGACCGGCAGCAACGCCAAGATGTTGAGCAAAGAGGTGCTGACCACACTCGGGGGAAGGTTCATCCCCAAGGACATTTATCCGTATAGTTTCAAGGAATATCTGAATGCAGTGCAAGTGCCGTACGATGAGAAAGCACTATTGACTACTTCCGGTCGGGCGTTGTTCTTTCAGCACTATCGAGAGTATTTCTTCTGGGGCGGTATGCCGGAATCGGTGGGGATGAAGATCAAACGCGACTACCTCAGTAGCACCTATCAGAAGATATACTTGAACGACATCGTATCGCGTAACAAGATCAGTAATGTAGTCGCATTGCGTTTACTGATTAAAAAGATGGCAGAGTCGGTGAAACAACCTGTTTCCTATAATCGCATGAGTAATATCCTCTCTACTATCAACGGTAAGATCTCCGTGCCGACTGTGCAGAGTTATATTTCCCATACCGAAGACGCATGGTTCCTATTGCGCCTACGAAACATCAACGGCGCGCTGTCGGAGAAAGAAAGTATTTGCAAGTACTATTTTATAGATAACGGATTCTTAAACCTCTTCTTGCTCAATGGTGAGTCATCGCTTATGGAGAACATGGTCGCTTTGGAACTCTTCCGTCGTTACGGTCATGATCCTGAGAATGACACCGTCTATTTCTATAATGCAGGAGAGGAAGTGGACTTCTATGTGCCGGAAGAAGAATGGGCAATACAAGTAGCGTTTAACCTCTCCGAAGAATCGACTCAACAACGTGAAGTGACCGCATTAACTAAGATTGTCAACGCCCTTCCTTGTAAACGACGTACCATCATTACCTACGATACCAAAGACACCATCACCGACTTGCATGGCGAAATAGAGGTCATTCCTTGTTGGGAGTGGTTACTTTCGTGAATTCCTTATTCCATTCAAAAAGCCGGCAGATTTGCTCTGCCGGCTTTTCCCAATAATTCAATTAACTTAATCGAAGTCCTGATTGCTTATTTTACAATCAGACCTTGTGCGTTGTATTTTACACCATCACGGATGATAACCAACTGTCCGTTCTCTATCATCTTTACACTCTTCACTTTTACCTCTTCACTATCCAGCCCCGTCGGAGTAGAACCACCGGTCTCCGTTACGCGGATAGCTGCGATATAGAAACCACCACTCGGAGTGATATACAATACGTGCTCACCTGTACCATTAAAAGATTTCTCACCCTTCGTGATTACATTGGCTTCTGTCAATGCCAGCACTTTATTGTCCTCGGACGGTTGAGCGTAAGAACCTTCGTTGATTGCCAGAAAATAGGAAGTACTTGCTGCCCATGCCCATACTTCTACCTTGCATGCACCCGATACGGTTAACTCTGCTGCACGGTTGGCGTTTTTACCTTTCAAAAACAAAGCATTCGGCTTACCGCTCACGGCTTTGATGCCGTTATAGGTCGATGCACCATCGCTATTAACTTGCAAACCATTACCTAAATCAACTTTCCCTTCTGACTCAAAATCACGTACCGCTTCGTTTTCAAAACTATAGAAGGAAACCTTATCATTAGCGCGAGATACGGTTAATGCTTGGACATAAGTGGTATTATCACCATAGTTCACATAGAATACATTGTTTCCATTCAATACATCGCTAGCCGTAACGGTATAGGATGCTACAAAGTCTGTCATGCTGGCTTTGTATGCGGCAGTTCTGGTTAATGGTTGATTGTGAAGGTAGAAGCAAGTATTCGTTTCTGTTCCAAGACCGTTGATTGTAATCACATCGCCTTCTTGTAATTGAACGCCTGCCGGGAGTGTGATCTGAAAATAGTCAGTGGTCTTTGAACCCAAACGTGCACATCCTGATTTCAGCAAATCTTGTGCCGCATCTTTGCCGTTATGCACCAGTGCTGAACCGCCTACATAGAAATGGTAATAAGATGCCAAATCTAAATCCTCACCTGCTGCTACCGATTGGGAACTACTCGTGGTGGCGGCCATCTTAAACAGTACATCACTTGCCATCAAATTTGTCGTAGCCATTAACAAAGCTACTAAAGGAAGAATAATTTTTTTCATTGTGATTAGTTTTTATAGTTATTAATACAATATACAGATTAGATAAAGTCTCCTTCTGTGTAATAGAACGAACTTGGAGTTACAATCTCTATGGACTTAGTACCGGATGCGGCACAAATACACTCCATACTGCTAACGGAGAGTACCTCTACATTGGGTTGAATATACATCTTTTTCATAATTTTGTTCTCCTTATTTGATCACTTGACCTTGAACGTTGTAACGTACACCGTTCTTGATAATAATGATTTG
>Ga0310690_10006609_pt1 | contig 15180 bp, 16 predicted proteins | sample AusTroGonzalo_MG_2_FD_207661 | JGI IMG/M metagenome (GOLD analysis project Ga0310690, IMG submission 207661) | Bovine rumen microbial communities from tropical cattle in Woodstock, Queensland, Australia - Gonzalo_04 (v2) (version 2) | ecosystem: Host-associated > Mammals > Digestive system >...
ATCGTTGAATTCAAATATAGTAAGCTCGCCGCCTGCCATGGCTGCCTTCGCTGCGGAATATGCCTTAACGTAGGATTCCTGATAGTCCGTTGTCGCGGCCTCGATCTGCTCGTGTATAGCATTCTGCAAGTTTTCGAAAGACTCCGGGGTAAGGCTTCCGCCGTTCTTATCAAGTGAAAGCGCAGAAAGCCTTGCGTCAAACTCTCCCGTAGCGAGCGCTTCTTTGATCTTAGCCATCTTCTCTTGGATTTCAGCGATCTTCTCGGTCTCGTGAATATCAAGAAGTCCGTCGTTAAAAGCGTCGGTCACAGCCTTATTAAGATCGGACCCGAGCTGCGTCATCTCTGAATAAGAATCTGAATAGAATTTGTTTATCTTTTCCGATAACTGCCCAGAGTAATAATCGTCGCTCATGGCTACATCGAGGTTTAAGGATACTGCGAACTGTGATTGCTGCGCGTATTCTTCCATACCTTTAATGTAATTGTCTATGGCCGTCTTATAGCTGGTTGTCTCGTCCTCGGTAAGCTCTATACCGAGTGATACCTTCCAATTAAGCTTCTTAACCTCTGCGGCTGCATCGCCTACTTTATCGGATAAGCCTTCAAGCTCTCCGAACTCTGCAAGGGCATTTCGTACTCCTTCGAGTGCATCCGTTCCGACGATATGCTCTGCCGCCTGCTGGAGATCTTCTAATGAAAGCGCAATATCCCCGAAATGCTGGGCGAGGTTGCTGTCTCGCATCTCTGCTTCATGCGCCTTAATGCTCGTAAGTACACCTACGAATAAGCCCGCTGCCGCTACGAACGCAAGTATTACCGCGGTTACGGGGTTAAGGGACATGAATACGTCAACGATTGCCGTTATTACGTGAACGGCCGTAGATGCTGCTTTATATCCTGCCAGCGCTGTCGCTATGCCGGCGATAATGCCTATAAGCTCGCTTCCGTGTGCGATCATCCATTTTGCAAAGTCAATCACTTTGTCGATAACCGGCTTTACGTTCTTGTCGTACATAGTCTTGATCGTAGGAAGTTTCCCGATAAACGCATCTACAATCTCTGGTATATATTTTTTCGATCCGGTTACTATCTTCGTTCCGAGCTGAACAAAAAACCGCATCGGTTTATTCAATCTGTCTTCAAATTCGATACCAGCGTCGTTTAATGCATCCTTAAATAACTGGACGTCGCCTGCAAGGTTGTCAAGCCTGATATCGGCCATCCTCTGTGCCGCACCTTCCGCGTTATATATGGACTGCGTAAGTTGCTCGAACTGTTCATCTGTCGCTTCCGCTATGGCAAGGAGGCCAGTCATGCCTCGTTGTCCGGCAAGCTTGGCAGCGGTTGCTGCCTTGTCAATCTTGGACATGCCCGCCATCTCTGTACGGATCTGCTTCATGATGTCCATGAAGGAACGCATATTGCCTTCGTCGTCCGTAAGGGACAGGTTCAATGCCTCGATAGCCTCCGCTGCTTCCTTCGGCGGCTTTGCCAGTCTGGTAAGCATGTTCCTTAAGGCAGTACCGGCCATGGATCCTTTTACGCCAGCAGATGCCATAAGGCCTGTTGCGACTGCTATATCTTCTATTGTGTAACCCATGGCTCCGGCAGCGGCGCCGGCATACTTGAATGTATCTCCCATGAGTGCTACGTTCGTATTCGAATTCATGGCGGCCTGCGCCATTACGTCAACCATACGGCTCGTTTCTTCCGCGCTCATGTGGAAGGCCGTAAGGTTATCTGTTACGATGTCTGAAACCATAGCCAGGTCTTCACCGGACGCTGCTGCAAGGTTTAAGACGCCGTCAATACCGGCAAGCATCTGCTCTGTTTTCCAGCCGGCCATTCCCATGTATTCCATGGCTTTGCCGACTTCTGTTGCGGAAAATACCGTAGTCTCGCCGAGCTCTCTTGCTTTCTGTGTAAGCTGATCAAGCTCTTCGCTGCTGGCTCCGCTGATCGCAGCCACAGCGTCCATCTCTTTTTCAAACTCCATGCCTACTTTTGCGGCCGCCACACCAACTGCACCGACTGCGGTAGCTGCTACCATGGATGCGGTTCCGATAACCTGAAACGCCCTCTTTCCGACGTTCATGATCTTGTTAAAACCCTGATCGAGTTTCAAGAAGTCGTTGTTAACGGCTTTTAATCCCTTGAGGCGTGCCGTGGTTCCTAAAATGGCAGCATCAAGGGACTTGTCGATCTTTCCTGCTATTCTAATGGCCAGTTTGTACTCTTTTCCGCTTGCCATCGCATATCTCCATCGTATCTTTGATTACTTCTAAAAAATCCGCCACAGGCAGGCTCATGAACTTGTCGTAGCCTGTCTGCAGCGTAAAGGAAAGCTGAATAGCTGCCTTCCGTAGATTTTTGATATCGGCCGGGCTTAATCCGACCCGAATAAAAAACCCATGATGCGGTTTTTTACCTTTACTGCTTCCTTCGCCGGAAGCTGCTCGAAGAATTCCACCGGCTGTCTGGCTGCGCGTGCCGCCATCATCATGGCGTATTCAACCTTAAGCTCAGACATGAAGTTAAGACCGGGGGTCTTTCTGTCGTACTGTTTTTCAAGCGCCACCATGTCCTCAGCTGTAAGATCTTCAAGGCCTGATAAATCAATGCTTTCATATTCCTTGCCCTCAAACTTATAGGGCTTTTTGAACTTAATGATAAGACTTTCTTCATCATCCTCCGCATCCGCCTTGGCTACGGTGTTTACTTCGTCCATGGACGAAGCGGCCTTTGCCGCCTCGTCCTGCATGATTTCTTTCTTGTCAGCCATGTGTGCTCATCCTCCGTTAGATATAGTTCCGAACTTCTGCAAGCATATCTTTTCCGTTCAATACAAAAACGGTGTTGAGCTTGTCGTATTCGAGAACAACTTTGTTGTCAACCTCGATCTTGATATACAAGACTTCAAGTGTTACCGATGCGTTCATCGGCTTGCCCAGTTCAAGGGTGCCGGGCTTAAAGTTCTTAAGCCTGCCGTTCTCGGTAATCACCATCCTCTTGTAATAGAGCGAACCGTTCTCCTTGTTAGTAAGCTGCTCGGAGCCTCTAAAGGTAAGCTGAACGGGCTCGTTAGGGTTTGCAATAGAGAAGATATCCGTATCGAGTGTGCGGAACGGTACCTCCTGCGCGATGGAACTGTAAAAGCCCGGGATAGCGGTTTCGTAGGATCCTAAGATGCCAGCACCGCTGATCTCTTCCGTGATCGCGTTGAAGTCAGGAAGCTGAACCTGTCCGGTTACACCGATAAGCTTATTATCTCCGTTGTTGTAGCAGTTGTAATTGTTAATTACCTCGGGGATTCCCTGAATCATTCTTATTCACCTCCTAAAGCCGCCTCAATCATGGACGGATCAAACTCGAGAACGTTGAGGATGTCCTCTGCCGGCGTGTACGGTGCCAGGTACTGGCGGAACTTGATCTTGCCGTCAATCACGTTGCCGATAGGATTGTCTTCGCGCCTGTACTCCATACGAAGTCCGGCACACTTTCCTGTGGAAACAAGGCTGTTCGCTCTTACGTTTTCGGAGCTTACAATAGACTCGATCAAGCGGTAGTTCGCGGGGCTGTCAACTTTGGAAAGGTAGGTCATAATAAAGCCGTTGCCCCACCAGCTAAAGAACCGGCGGCATGCGATCCATCTGTCTTTCGGATCCGTAGAATCCGGATAAACCGCAGTATTGTTGCCCCAGCTCTTGATACCGTCAAGGTTAAGGATCGTAACAACGCCTACGCCGTTAAGCTCGTTCGCCTGCGACTGATAGAGGTTAACCTCTGTTCCGTCTGCAAGTACGGCAGCGGAAGCCCTAAGAGCGTGGTTGCTGCCGGAAATGTTGGGGACGTTATCATTGTTTGCATCCTCATACGCAAGCTGCGCACCCTTCAATGCGGAATAAGGCATTACCTTGCCTGCGTACTTAGCGCAAGGCCACAGGACGATCATATCCTCGGAAGCGAAACCGCTGTTTGCTTTTACCGTTTCAACGTCTTCGAACTTCTTGGCGCCGTTTACGGTCTGCCCGCAGTCAAGATCGATCAATGCAATCGCTCTAAACATGCCGCTGATATCACGGCACTTTGCTGCAAGCGCGAGGCCTACGTTTGAAATATAGGACCATCCGGGCGCGGAAAGAACGCCGGGTGCAAGGTTGAACTGGGGATATACCTGATCTACAAGCTGAATGCCGGTATCAACTCCGGTTCCGGAGTTATGCGCTCCGATTACGTCGGCCGCTACAACTGCGGTAGGATCCAGCTTATAGCCTGCAAGCTTAACGGTAGTAATAGTGTTATCAAGGACGGTCACTACAAGATAACCCTCGCTGTCAAATGCCAGCGTATAGTCCGTCCCGAGCGTCATCGCATTATCGCTGCCGTCCTTAGCTGTCAGACCTTTTTTAATAACGCCTTTGCTTGTGGACTTAGCAATACCGCCAGCAACGGTGATAGTTTCGGTATATGCCGCCTTGTGGGATGTAGGATCAAGAACGTTGCAAAGCACTACGGGTGCGATCGGAAACGCCTTGAAATATGCGTCCATTGCCGCGCAAAGCGTGTAGCTTGCGTAATCCTCGGAATAGCCGAGGGCTTCTACTGCCTCCGCAAAACTGTTAACGAGATAAAGCTTATTCACTGCGGCTTCGGGATCAGCGACAAGGTTGATCGGCGCTGTACCGAAAATCACATGAACGCCTGCCTCGTTAGACACAGGTGTAGGAAGGCTGGTCGGATTTTCCTGAATCCGAATTCCATGTTTGTAACTCATTGTGATTACCTCCTATAAGTATTTTTTCTGCGTTTCAAGATAAGCGGTCTTGATAACGCTATAATCTTTCTTAAGATCTTTAACAGCGTCCGTCATATCGTTGATATCGACAAACAATTTGCTCATCAAGGGGAATTCCTCGACGGCTTTGTTAACCTTGTCAGGCAGTACGCCCTCAAAGAATACGGTAGACTCCTTGATCAATCCCTGGATTGTGGGTCCGAGGTATACCGTATTGTTCTTTTCGGTCGCCTTCTCCGTTTTTGCGGTCGCCTTTTCTTCCGTTTCCTGAATGGTTGCTTTCTCTTCCGCTTCAACGGTCTTGGTCTGCGCCTGCACTTTCTGGTCGCTCTTCGCTTTACTCATGCGAACTCATCCTCCCTTCTGATGGCTGCAATATAGAAATCCATGCTGCAGGCACCGAAATAATATGGATAGTAGTTATCTTCCTGCAGCGCCCAGTGAAATTCACCGGAGTAGCGTGCCTTGGAAAGCGACGGGTTTTCGTGAAACCTCTGATATATCATCTGGAATATATTAGAAATATCCCGGTGTCCCTGTGCTTCCAAAGAATCATCGAAGATACCTGCTATTATCAGAACACGAACGGTATTGTAAGAGTCCCTTGTTCCGTCATCGTCGCCGCTCGAAAGCCTGACTATGATGTACGGCACCGGCTCTTCTTCATCGTCGGTCTGGTTGATAGGTATATGCTGCGTGAAAATATTCAGTTTCGACCTTCCTCCGCCCGGCAATCTGTAATCATATCCGGAGAAAAGCTCTTCAATTACTTTTGCAAGCTCATCTTGCAGATCAAGTGGTGTCATGCTTTCCTCCTAACCTAAGAAACGGTCGATCTGCTGCTGGATGTTCCGCGCAAGGATATCGTAAACGTCAGGATCAACTTCTAAACCGTAAGCCACACCTTCTGCGTTCGGTTTCGGCATGGAATAAAGAGATTCGATCTTCTCTTTATTTTTATCCCGCATCGTGGATCCAGGCACACGGTTTGCGAATGCTATATGCCCACTTTTATACCGAACTACGAAGCCCTTGTATTTATCGCCTGAATTTCCCGGTAAAAGCGCCATGTGTCTCAGCCGGTTCTGCCTGAGAACCTTCGCGCTGATCCATTTCGGCGCTCCTTTGCTTCCCGGAAAGTAAGTAGGCGGGCTTACTTTATAATCAACAAGTTCGCTCGACTTGTCTCTCGCCTCAATGATCGCCACAAGGTTTGATACCCTCGCCTTTTTGATCTTGTTGATCTGCTTAAAAGATCTCTTTCCGCCCTTGACGTCATACCGGTTTTTCGCCTCGGCCACCATCTTTTTCTCAACCTCTTTCGCGGTCTCGTTAATGGCTGCCCTAAGTACGTATTTCGATTTATCCTTAACCATCCCGAGGGCTCTTTCGATCTCCTCGAGTCCGTCCATCCTAACAACGTATGTGATCATCGCGTCGTCTTATTTGCCTCCAGCGAAAGTGAATAAATACCGTCTTCGTCGATAGCGTCTGAAATAAGGTATGTCTTGCCGTCAAGAATCAGTGTTCGCCCTACTGCCGGAAGCGGGCCGAAGTCCTCGCCCCGTACATAAATAAGAAGCTCTTTAAGGTAAACGCCGTCTGCGTACAAACTACGCTTATACTGGTATCGCTTCTCTCTGTCGATCATCTCGTTAGAGTCTATCTGAACCGGCATTTTCACACCGTTAATGATGTGGTTATCCGAAAACTCGTCAAGATTCATAAAGACGACCTTATTATCTTGGGCTATCTGATCCTTGAATGCTGACATTATTTCTTCCTTGCTTTCGTTTTAGGTACTTTTCCGATAAGGTCTTCACCGTTTTCCGATTCAGAATTTACCGCCTGTCCGAACTGCCCGGGCTCTGCCGTCATGGGCTTTGCCTTTGCGGGCTTTTCTGCCGGAACCTCTACGTAAGCAGCGGCTCCGGATTCAAGCCATGCCTCAACCATAACCTCGTCGTTAACAGGCAGGACGTCGCCTGCCTGAAACTGACGGGAATGATAAAGTATGGGCATCTGGGCGATAAGCTCTGTGGTGTTATTTTTTGCCATAACAGCCACCTCCTTATCCGATTCTTACAAGGATCTTGGTAGCGCTTGCAGCTGCAGCTGCTGCTGCATATCCTGCGGTCGGATAGTAAGTGGGAGTGCCGCCTCCGTCGTTGTCTGCCTCGGTGATACCGGTTCCGTCCCAGTAAACTGCCTCGCCCTGAGCGATTGCGTTTGTGCTGGACTTCGCCATCTCGTATACACCTACTACGTTTACAACGCCGGTTTCCCCGTTAGGGATGTCGGTGCCGATCACGCCGATCCTGCCGGTTGCACCGGTCTTCAGAACTACGATGGTGTTGGCGTCGATCTTGCTTCCTGAGCTGTTAGGATAGTCGAGGGTTTCCCCTCTCTGCCAGTAAGTTGCTTTAGCCATTTATGTCACCTCCTTATGACAACGGGTCCGAAACGGTGGTACCCGGATTCTTAACTGCGCCGCGGAAATCCATTACTGAGATACCCCAGTCAAGGTAAATATCCCAGATAAATCCGAGCTGGCCAGGTGCTTCCATCCTGCGGATGGTCGGGATCTCCTGTCCGTTCAGGTAATCAACCTCGATAAAGTCTGTATCTTCGGCTGCTCCTAAAAGGAACCACGGCATAGTGTTGCCATTGCCGCCGCAAAGTACGTTGATCGTAGGATCCTCAACGATCTCGATCTGGTTTGCGTAACGGTACAGAGGGTTAACTGCCTGCGTATTGCCTGCGGTGTTGATCATGGGGCTGTGGAACAGGGTGTAGATGTCAAACGACAAACCTACGGGAACCACGATCTTCGCCGGGCGGATAATGATCGACTCGTTGAACTGATCCTGCTGGCTCTGCAGTGCAAGGATCATCTTCTGAACGGCTGCCTGCGTAATGCCGGTACCGGTCGTAAGCACGTTCTTATGAGCGGAATTGAAAAGAGCAACTCCGTCATAGATAGCGGGGTTATTTACCAAAATCTGATAAACCTGCTTGTTGATGGTCTTGCGTGCGGATGCTGCGTACTTTGCAGGAACCCTTGTTACAAGGTCGATATCGTCGTTGATGAATGCCTGACGGGTCAGGGTGAACTGACGGCCGTAGGTGCGGAGCTTCCTTGTGGGCAGCTTCTCATCTGCGAATACGTCATGCTTCAGTTCGCCGCCTTCCGGAACTTCAATAAATTCACCTGCAGGTCCTGCCAGATAGTTGTTATCGGCGGTCTTGAAGTCTTTCAGGCTGCCCTTCTTTGTGATCCGGTCAAATGTAACTGCAACCTTCTTGTGTCCTTCGACGTAAGCCTTATTGATGGCGTTGTCAAGGATTGCGGGGAATGCTGCGGTAGGATTGAAGAACTGTCTCTGAGCCATATTGAAAAGCTCATCGCTGCTCCTGCGATTCAGGCCGGATCCACCCTCGTTCGCTGCGCACTCAATAAAAAGATCTCTCAAAGAAAGACCCATGAGCTCTCTTGCGCCATCTGCGGGCTTCTCGATCTCGATACCGGAACGCATAACAAGCGCGTCACCGGCAGCGGCCCTGAACTTGTCAGCCTCGTCGCTTACAACCTCCGCTGATCCTCTCTGGGACACGGGCGCGTTGTCTGCCATAAGCTTCTCCATTACGGCTGCTCTTGCTCCGTCAACGGACACACCGCTGTTGATGTACTCGTCTGCTTCGATCCCGAAGTGACGGCACATTGCCTCGATGTCTCTGATACGGCTTCTTTCCGCTTTGCGTTCTGCTTCGCGGATAGCGGCATCATCGACCGGCGTTGCCTCGGCAGCTTTAACGTTCTCTTTAGGCTGCTCGGCGCTTGCTTTTGCAGCGTCGATCTGTCTCTGGAGATCGTCGTATTCTGCCTGCTCTTCTGCAGTGAACTTTCTGTTTGCAGCTTTTGCTGAATCAAGAAGCTCCTGCTGTCTCTGAATCATTTGCTTAAGATTCATTTCCTTTACCTCCTATAAAAGATTTTGGTTTATTTGGAGCTGCTTTTCTTCATAGTAAAAGCTGCTTACTCCCGTTTCCTGTTGCGCATCCACTTCGTGCGAACGTCCTACGCCGACCGTAGGATCTGCCGGAACGGATACGATGGAGATCTCGTACGGCGTCCATCTTGTAGCTATGCTGCAAGGGCCCGTAAATCTCCCGTCGTTCGACTTTTTGTTGGCCGCCACGTCCTCCCATACATCTACTACGTAGCCCACGGACACACCCTTAAGAGTCCCGGATGCTACTTTCTGATAGATCGTTTCGGAGTCTTCGTCCTCGTCGAAGCATATAACTGCGCTTCCGCGACCTTCCGTAACCTCGGCAGATAATACCTTGCCGACAATCCTGTCGCGGTTGTGGTTGAAAAGGACGCATCCGATAGAATTGAGCCTGTCAAGGTCGACCGCGCCTTCCGCATGGGATAAGATCTCTGTTCCCCACCAGCGTTCGTATGGCTCTTCCGAAGAGAAGGAAAGCTTAAACTTCCGTTCGTTTCCTTCGCCTTCCATCGCCCTTATGGAACAATCGCCGTAAAAGCGCTGTGCGTTATCTTCACGCTTTCTCTCATTCTTCGTTGTCGTTTCGTTCTGGTTCATCTGTCTCTTCCTCCATGTCGAACATGATCTTGCTCATGTCGACGCCTTTTTCCTTGCCATATTCCAAAACATCGGCCATATCGTCTATCTGGTCGCGCCAATCTCTGCCGCTTTCCGCTGCAATCTGCTTAAATGTTTTCTGCCCGCTTGAAAGCGCCGTGCGGTTTGCGTCTGATTCCTTCTTCGGATCAATCCACGGCTTAGGCTCTTGCGTCCACTCGTGGGAAAGATACCGCTCTTTGTCTTCCCAAAAATTAGGAATGATGATTGCGTTGCAAAGTACGGCTGAAATAACAAACGTCTCATAGATCTCGTCGAGGACTTCTATAAGAAGTTCTTTCTCTTCCGCGTACGTCATCTCGTCTTCGATCATGCCCTGCCGTGCAGATGAATATGTGGACTCACTCATATCGCGGCTCGTAGACTCGTAGCTTATTCCTTGCCCGGCTCCGATGAGGCGCTGCTGGAGTTTCGTAAAGCTCGTTGCGTCCGCTGCCTGTCCAGTAGGGTTAACTACCTGTATCTCGTCCCCGGCGTTAAGCTCCTTCATCATGCCGGGAGATAAAAGCTTTCCGTCGTAGCTGGTGCGTTCCTGCGGATACTGCCCGTTCCCTCTTCCGATGCCGGTTGTCGGTATGGTTTTCTTAATGAATACCGAAAGGCAGGCTTCTATTCTCTCTTTGACGGCCACAGCCATCATGAATTCGTTTATATCTCTTACCCTTGGTATGGTATGCGCCATATCGGATATTTCGCGCAGCTGCGTCGGCCGTTTCTTTGTAAAGTAGAAAATAACGTCCTTTGCCTCGATCCTTACCGGATCCATAAGCCCATATCCTTCCGGGTCGTATCTTCTAATATAGTAAGCAAGCGGTTTGTTGTAGTCGTTGTACTCAATGCCGCCGATCACTTTTGCGCCGCCTGGCGATCGCATCATGGAATTATCAAGCTCGTCAACCTCGATCATCTGGAGCTTAAACGGAACATAGCCGTCCGGCGTATATCTCTTAACGAAAAGGATCCCGCCGTCAACCTTCTTGCGCATTACTGCCATCCTTATGATCTGGTTTAGGGACTGTGTGCCGGTAACGTCGCAATTCTGCTTTTTGCACCAGCGCTTCCATGCCTTCTCTAACTCTTTATTTAGTTCCGGTTCTTCCGTCTTTGCCTGAATAGAAAAGCCGCCGCTGACTACGTTCCGTTTGAATGCCCCAATCACGCTGTTCATGATATCGGAGTTTCGTTCAAGGTCGCGGGCCCTTGCTTTGATCTCGTCCCTGCTGTATCTGTCCGTAATCTCTGCCGACTGGTTCGTCGCTCTCCAGTTCTGGTTTGGGCGATCGTAATTGCCGGCATCGTAGTTTCGCAGGAATTCATAAGCCTGACGGTATGCTGCCCTTCTATACGCGGCTTCCGGTGAAAACGCCGCGACAATGCTGTCTATGAAGCTCATATATCCTCCTAACGTCTGTCGAAGATCGCCACGTAGCAATCATCAAACAAACCGGTATTCCCCGCTTCCTCTGCCTGAACCTGCGCCATAAGGTCGTTCTTAATTGCATAAAGCTGTTTTAAGTCTGCCCTCGTAAGAGACCTTGATCCTATCTTGTAAGACTGGCCGCCCACGGTGATTGCCATGATCGCTTTATTTACGTTGTCAAGCATTCCTTTGGCACTTAAGTCCGGTTCCTGCGTCTGAACCTGCGGCTCCTGAGTCTGTATATTTTCTTCACCCATGCCGTTTATCCTCCTTGGATCCAGTTATCGTGTGCTCGGATCCACTGCTCTTCGCTCGTCGGCTTTTCGGTAGCCACAGGAGCGTCCTGTCTTCCGGTTATTTCTTCATTCTTAAGATGGAGCGTACGCACACCCAGTATGTCTGCGGCACACATTGCGTATACCTCGCAATCGAGATAGTGGTTATCTCCGTGCGTGTGTTTCTGCACCCATTCTTGCCGAACGGTTCCGTTCTTCCGGGTTGTGATCTTATGCTCCGCCGTAACCTGCTGGGCGTATTCCATATCGCATCCGTCGTATACCATCCAGCTTCCGCGGCCGTTTTCCCTGATCATGCGTCCGGCGATCATGTCCTTATATTTGTTCGTATCCAAAAGGACAAGGGTCATACCGTATGCCCTGCTACTCTCCATATTGATCTTGGAAAGTTTGTAATGCGAAAGCTGCGCATGGCTGGAACCCTTGGACGGAAGCGTATAATCTGAATGCATCGCACAAAAGTCATAAACCATGTCTGTCTGGTCACCTGAGTCTATCAGGCACAGGTTTATGATGTGCGGGTTTTCTTCCGCGTCCAGGTATTCAAGGTTCATAATTCTGTCGACTTCCTCGAAAGATAAAGCCTGCCCGTGCGCTATATTCTGGCTCGTAAGGTAGTCACCCCACGCCCTTATGGTCCAATAAAGCGAGTTTTCCTGAACGTCAACGCCTCCGGTAAGAAGCTTCGCCCATGGCGGTACCGTAAGAGCTGGCAGATCCGTTTGCCGTTCAAGTACAAGCTCTGCGCTCGTCTTAAGCTTCGTATCTTCCCACGGCTCTGCAAGCCATGAATTTACGAAGTTTTGGAACTCTTCCGGATCGTCTTTCGTTGTAAGGAATTCCTTCGCAATCTCCGCCCATCTTACAAACGGGCTGTAAAGCGTATTGATCCAAAATGCAACCTTGCGTATGTATTTCGTATCGTGCCGAACAATCCTCCATTCTCCGAGCGGCAGAATGTTATGCTTATCGTTGTCCGTAATCACACCGCCGCATTTCTGACACACGTAAACGGCGAACTCTGCCCGGTCTGCATAGCTCATCCCTTCGTCGTCCGGAAAACGGATATTCGAAAACTTAAGCTCTATATATTCTCCGCAGTGCGGACAAGGCACGAAGTAATGCTTTTCTATATCAGCGTCTTCCTTCGCCTTCCATATATGCCCTGTTTTCAATGTCGGCGTTGAAGTTACGTAGATCTTCCTGTTATGGAAGGTCTTCGTTCTTTCCTTCGCCAGCTTGATAGGATCTGCCTCTTTGTTGCTGGCCCCGGGGTATTTATCTACCTCGTCCATCATTAGAAACCGTATCGGCCTGCTGGCAAGCCCGGACGGCGTGTTGGATCCGGTGAGTGCTAAGTACATGTTGTCAAACTGCAGCTCTAATAAAGGAGAGTTTTCGTCGAACTTCTTCCGGATCTCTGGCGTGGCCTTCAGGAATGGCTGCAGCCTGTTTTCTGAAATCGACTTAGCAAGAATATCGGTAGGGTAGACGACCATCGTTGGCGCCGGACTCTGCATTATTATGTAGCCGATCATGTTCTGCATGGCTTCCGTGCCGCCGATCTGCGTCGGCTTGCAAAAGATGATCTCTTCCGTCTCGTAGTTGCAGAACTCGTCCATGATCCCGATAAGGTATGGCGTTACCGCGTTACTCCATCGACCCGGCATCGCTGCCGTTTTGCTGTCAAGGATGCGATACTGCTGCGCCCATTCTGAAACGGTCATATTGTCCGGCGGACACAGCCAGGTCAGCGCCTCGTACTGATATTCTTTTACTTTATAAGTCTTTCTTCGTGGCATTCTTTCTCGGTCGCCCTCTTTTCTTGGGCTTCGTAACGTCCTCTACCTGTGGTTTATCAACCACGGCCCGGGTTACAAAGTCTTTCAAAAGATCGCTGACCTCGTTTTGCAGGTCGTTCTCTAAGGAACGAACCTCAACCGGATCCACATACCCGGCTATGCGTCCGGCGATCTTAGCCGGTATCGACATTGCAAAGCTCTTAAATATAACGAAAAAGCGGCCGTAGTCCGCTTTTGCTTCGTCAACTGATATGTAATTACCTGCGGCGATATCTGTCCGCAGCCGGTGGAGCTCTCCCTGCGATTCCTTCAGGGCAACCTCCGCCTTAAGTTTTTGCTCTTTTAGCTGCGCCTCCCGCTCGTTCCGTTCCCTTCCGTATGCTTTATCTGAAAGATACTTTACATACTTTTGAACTGTGGGACCGACCTCGTATCTTGGTCCCGCTTTCGTTCGCGTTCTTTCGATAACGCCATCCTGAACAAGCTGATCTATCCTGCGTCCGGTAAGTCCGAACAACTTGCAGATCGTTTCCCTTGTGACGAAGCCCTTCATTTCTTCATCCGCCATAATCAATCACCCATCTTTCTGGCTTTCCTGCCGGTAAACTCTTCCCAGCGTCTTATGATCACGGATGCGTAATGTTCGTCAAGTTCCATCACGAATGCGTTCCGGTCGAGCTGCTCCGCTGCCATAAGCGTGCTTCCGCTTCCTCCGAAAAAGTCTCCGACGTTCCATCCGGGTTTGCTCGAATTCTTAACGAACCGCCCTATTAGTTCAAGCGGTTTCATTGTTGGATGGAGATTGCTGCTCATCGGTTTCTTTTCGTAAATAACCGTCGTCTGATCCGCGTATTGTCGAACAATATCCTTAATATACGCTACAAGCTCCGCCTTCTTCATTGACTCGAAGTCGACCTCGTCTTCTAAAATAACGGTATTCTGTGTCCGGTCATGGACGAAATAGTGGCCTGCGCCTTCCTTCCATCCGTATAGCACCGGCTCGTGGCGCCACTGGTAATCCTGCCGTCCTAAAACAAAGTTGTTCTTTTCCCAGATAAGCACCTCTGACAACCGTAATCCTGCATCATCGAAGGCCTTACGGAACGTGAGGCCTTCGATGTCTGCGTGGAACACGTAGACAGCGGCGCCATCGCGCATGTAGTCCTTCATGTTCGTGAATGCTTTCAGCAGAAATGAATAAAACGACCTGTCGTCCATTAGGTCGTTTTCAATCCTCATAGCTCCGTTATTGTTCGGGCGGTATTCATTTAAGGCAGCTGCCTTCTCTTCATAATTTACGTTATACGGCGGATCCGTAATTACAAGGTCGAGCCGCTCTTCTCCGAGAAGCTTGTGCACGTCGTCGAGGCTCGAACTGTCTCCGCACATAAGCCTGTGGCTGCCGAGCTGCCATACTTCCCCGGGTTTTATTATGGATTCCCGCTGCTGGCTGTCCTGATAGGCTGCCTGTGCGTCGAAACCATCTTCCGAAACCTCCGATTCGAAATCTGAAAGCTCGATAAGCTCATCGAGTTCAGCCTTGTCCACTCCGGTAAGCGTAAAGTCATAATCGCTCTTGTCAAGATCAACGAGCAGGTTCTTAAGAAGCGTCTCATCCCACTCGCCGGTGATCTTGTTAAGCGCTATGTTCAGGGCTTTCTCATCTTCCTTGGAAAGGTCAACCACCACAACGTCGGCTTCTGTGTAGCCTAAGTCCTTAAGGACCGTATGTCGCTGGTGCCCCCCGATGATCGTCCCGTCGCTGTTTATGATGATCGGGTCAACATACCCGAAATGCTCAATACTGCGCTTGATTTTCTGGTATTCCGCATCATCCGGGGTCAGCTTCTTCCTCGGATTGTACTTGGCGGGCTTTAACTTTGAAAGCTGTCTCTTCTCAAATACCATATTATCCTCCAACTAAAAGTGGAAGCCCGGGAAAGAAAGGACTGATCATGCGAGCCTGCCCTTCCTTCGGACTTCCACAATACAATTATAGCATACCTTATCGTTCCTTTTCGTTCCTTTTTTCAGAAATTTGTTTTTTGCCCTGCAAGGCCAGTGTTTATGCGGCTTTCCGGGGTACAAATTGACTGAAAATTCGGTAAATCTTTGTTCATTTTCTGCCGGGATGGCAGCGAAATGGGTGAAAAAATTCGCTTTTTTTCGGGGAAAAAGCCGAGCCTTCCGCGCCC
>Ga0310690_10006610_pt1 | contig 15173 bp, 14 predicted proteins | sample AusTroGonzalo_MG_2_FD_207661 | JGI IMG/M metagenome (GOLD analysis project Ga0310690, IMG submission 207661) | Bovine rumen microbial communities from tropical cattle in Woodstock, Queensland, Australia - Gonzalo_04 (v2) (version 2) | ecosystem: Host-associated > Mammals > Digestive system >...
GTGTAAAATTGCCGTGTAACATGGATGGATTGAAAGCGTGTCAGAACCTTTCAAAAAAAGGTATTTCTACCAATTTAACGTTGTGCTTCTCTGTTCCACAAGCGATAATGGCGGCAAAATGTGGTGCTACATATGTTTCACCTTTTATAGGGAGAATAGACGATATTGGTCAGGATGGGATTAATCTTATATCTGACATTATTGAAGTTTACAATGTTTATGGTTTTGAAACAAAGGTGTTATCCGCTTCAGTAAGAAATATTAATCATCTAATTCAGGCTGCAATGGCAGGAACAAACGCAATTACTGTGCCGGAAAAAGTTTTGGAACAATGTTTTGTTCATCCGCTAACGGATATAGGTTTGGATAAATTTATGAAAGATTGGAAAAAATCTAAGAGAAAGTAAATGCGTTTTTATATCAAGAGTTACGGATGCCAAATGAATGTCTACGATTCTCAGAGAATGGAGGACATTCTTATGTCGTTAGGTCATAAAAAAGAAGATGAAGCAGAAGATGCTAATTTGTTGATCTTTAATACTTGCAGTATCAGAGAAAAAGCCGACGATAAGCTATTTTCCGACCTTGGTCGAGCTAAAATTTTGAAAGATAAAAGTCAGGAAGATGATTTCATCATTGTTGTAGCAGGATGTGTTGCTCAATCCAGACCTAAAGATCTTCTCGCAAGATATCCATATATTGACATGATTTTAGGGCCTCAAGATATTCAAAATATTTCCGAGAGGATCGAAGATCTGATTAAGAATAAAGATTTGGATACATTAGTTCTTACTGATTTGAGAGCTTCCGATAAATTTGAAAAATTTAATAAAGCTAATCCATTATCAGAGAGAACTGTTTCAGAGTTTCTAACAATTCAAGAAGGATGCGATAACTTTTGCACTTATTGTGTCGTTCCTTATACAAGAGGTAGAGAATTTTCCAGAAGTGTGAAAGAGATAATGACTGAGGCGAGGTCTTTAATCGCAAATGGAGTTAAAGAAATCACTTTACTAGGGCAGAACGTGAATTCATATAATGGAGCAGATGAGTCCGGAGAGAAACACCGACTTTCACAACTACTTTGGGAACTTTCGTCAATTAATGGTCTGAAAAGACTGAGATATACAACATCAAATCCCAAAGATGTTAACGAAGATATAGCGAAGGCCCATCGAGATATCAAAATATTGATGCCTTCGTTGCATCTGCCTGTGCAATCAGGATCAGACAATATTTTAAAGAAGATGAATCGCAAGTATAACAGAGAGAAATATTTCGAAGTTATTGATATGCTGAGAAGCTATCGTCCCGATATGGCTTTTTCCTCTGATTTCATTGTAGGATTTCCCGGAGAAACAGATAAGGATTTCGAAGATACCTTGGATCTGGTAAAAAGAGTGAACTATGCCCAAGCTTATTCATTCAAATACAGCCCGAGACCCCTTACTCCGGCAGCAAAAATGGAAAATCAGGTTTCTGAAAATATAAAAGATAAACGGCTTCAAACATTGCAAGAATTGTTAAACCAGCAACAATCAGATTTTAATTCATCATTTATTGGAAAAAAAGTAGAAGTTCTTATCGCAAAGGAAGGTCGTCATTCTGGTCAGCTTGCAGGAAGAAGTCAGTATTCTCACGCGGTAACAATTGATAATGCAAATGATTTACATGTGGGAGACATAGCTGAAGTTTTCGTGAAAACCGCTGGTTCTCATAGTTTAATTGGAGAAGTATATGAATGTTGAAATCATAATTGAGAATAATAATTGGAATTCGAAAGAAATCGAAAAGTTAATAAATGATACGACAAAAGCTGTATTTTCTTATTTGAAATTACAAAATGATGATATTGAGATCAGCGTCCTTTGTACTAATGATGAAGAAATAAGAGTTCTGAATAAAACATATCGTGGAGTAGACTCCTCTACCAATGTTTTGTCGTTTCCTATGGAATCAGATTTAGAATACGACAGTTTCGATTATGATGAATTTGATTTTAACAAAGATAATTCCTCTGATTTGGATATTGAAAATGCTACTTCAGCAGATTATGGATGCGATTGTGGAAAAAAGTGTCATTGTAATGATTGCTCTGATTTCGAGTGCGGTTGTCATAAAAAATCTTCAGAAGATAGTTGTGTTTTAGGATGTACTGCTTTTGCTTATGAAACGATCAATCGAGAATCAAAAGAGCAAGGAAAAAATTTCGATGATCATATGAGACACTTAGTCGTTCACAGCGTATTGCATCTTTTAGGATACGATCACGTTGAAAATGAAGAAGCTGAGAAAATGGAAGATCTAGAGATAAAGATCTTGCAAACTTTAGGGGTAAATAACCCATATCAAGAGAAGGAATAGAAATGTCTAAATTAAGAGCGATATTATCCAAGATTTTTCACAGACATGAGCAAGAAGTTCCGCTTATAGATAGGTTGGAAGATTTGATAGAGGCAGATTCCGAAGTGGCCCAGGAATTAAATACTGACGATACCAGTGAATTAGCTTTAGTATCCAATGTGTTGGGATTGAAAGATCTGACTGCTGAAGACATCATGGTTCCTCGAGCTGATATCGTTGCAACAAAGATCGACACAAGTTTAGATTCTTTTATTGAAATTTTTTCTAAAAACAATTTTTCTCAGATTCCTATTTACAAAGATACTCTTGATAATGTTGTAGGAATAGTAAGAGTAAGAGATTTTCTTCCTTATATTCATAATCCGGATTCTTTCGATATTCATTCATTGTTGAAGGAAGTTATATATGTTGCACCAAGTATTCAATTGCTCGAGCTTTTGGTTGAAATTAAAGCTTCGGCTAACCACATGGCTCTAGTGGTCGACGAGTTGGGAGGCATTGATGGATTAGTTACTCTCCAAGATGTAGTTTCCGAAATCGTGGGAGAAATTCAACAAAACCAGAGTATATTCCCGCAAATCATTAATAAGCAAGATGGAACCTTCGTTGCTGACGCCAAGATGCTCATATCGGAGTGCGAGGAAAAGTTAGATATAGATTTAATCAAACCTTTGTTAAAAAATGATAACGAAGAAATTCACTTTGAAACTTTAGGTGGATTAGTAATGTATCTTGCGGGCAGAATGCCAACTCGTGGAGAAACTTTCATTCATCCTTCGGGAATAGAGTTTGAAATTGCCGAAGCAGATGCTCGACATGTGAAGAGATTGATCATACGAAAAAGAGCAGAAAATGTCTGAAATTATCTTGAAAATAGCGAGAAGATAGTACATTATATCAGCGCGTTGGGGTCATAGCTCAGTTGGTAGAGCGCTACAATGGCATTGTAGAGGTCAGGAGTTCGACCCTCCTTGGCTCCACCATCCTAATTTGGACACTGGACATTTAGCTCAGCGGTAGAGCATCACGTTCACATCGTGGGGGTCGCAGGTTCGAACCCTGCAATGTCCACCAGGCTATTTGTAACTCATTGTTTTATAAAGATATTTTCTGTGGTTTTGAAAATTTAGTTTTGCCAAATACCTGTTGGTCCTGGCCCATTTAGATACGAATTAAGGGGAGTTCCGATAGTCTCCAATTTCCGTATTTTTCAAAAAATCTCTCTCCAAACACTAAAAATCTCCAAATGAGGGGAAATGGAGAATTTTGTTATTTCCGCTCAAATTTGAGATTTAAATCAACTTTTATTAAAATCGTTAAAATTTTTTCCGCAAAAAACAATTGGGGTAGCGGGTGATAGTAAAAGCATAACTCGAACTCTGAAAAAAATTTAAAAAGTTAACAATAAATTTACCAATTTTGGATAAAATGACAGCAGATTTTGTAATTTGTATTCGTGGTCTGTAGTATCTGTAAAATTTAAATTTGGGAGAGCGACCACATGAATTTAAATAATATCTTCGTCAACAAGTATCCGATTTCACAGATACTAGATCCAGAATCTAAAGCGGTTTATGAAATTCCCAAGTATCAGCGTGAATATACATGGGGGCTCAAACAATGGGAAGCTCTTTTTGATGATTTGATGGAACATGATGAAGGTTATTTTTTAGGTTCAATAATTTGCATAAATACTACTAAAGATTCTCTTCAACCTCCGAAGCTTGAAGTTGTTGATGGACAGCAGAGGATCACAACTATCAGCATTTTTTTAACAGCTCTTTATTCTTACCTTTCAAAAAACAAAGAAGAACTTGATGAAGATCAACAGTCCGACCTTTTACAATTAAAGAAGAGATTAGTTCTGAAAAAAACCGATGATGAAACAAGAGTGGTACCTCAGCGTCAAAATTCAAATTTAGAAGATTATTTATCACTGCTCTCTGAACATGGCATTATTGTTAAACATTCAACTCCGAAAAATGCAGGTAACAGAAAAATCTATCATGCATTTTACTATTTCAAAAAACGCATCGACGAGGTTATTCAAAATGAAGGACAAAAGATACATGTTGCGTTTAAAATTTTAGATAAGATAAATTCTGCTATATTTGTAAAAATTGATGTCACCAACCATTCTGATGCATATACGTTATTTGAGTCTTTAAATGATAGAGGAACTCCTTTATCAGCTGTAGATTTAATCAAAAATTTGCTCCTTTCCAAACTAGATCTGAAAGGCAATGCATTGGATTATTACTTTAAGCGTTGGACTGATGAGGTACTAAAGAACTTAGGTGATGATGTTGCTGTTCAAGAACGTTTCTTTAGACAGAATTATAACGCTTTCAGAAAATCCATTAATGAACCATTTATCGATGACGACAGAATGTATCCGCTGGGTCCAATTGCTACTCGTACGACCTTGTTGGATATATATGAAAAAATTGTTTCAAAAGATCCTAAAGGCTTCCTAAATGATGTAACTGACACCTCTAAGCTTTATGCGCAAATCACGTTGATAAATCAGGATAAGATTTCCTATGAACTAAAAGAAAGTTACTTGGATTTACAACGAGTACAAGGTGTTCCCGCATATCTTCTTTTGCTGTATCTGCTAAAAAAACAGCAGGCTTTACAATTATCAGAGGCAGACATCATTAAAATTAACGTCCTGCTCGTAAATTTCTTTGTAAGAAGAAACCTAACTGACATACCACCGACTCGAGATTTAACAAGGTTGTTTATGTCTTTCATCGAAGAAATCGAAGGAGGAAACTATATTGGGAATATAATATATGAAAAATTAAGACTGAGGCTTTTATCTAGATCAGCTTCCGACGAATTGTTTGAACAACGTTTAAGTGGACCGGTATATGATGAAAATAAAGGAACTGTTCGTTTCATTTTATGTATGCTAGCCAAAAAAGGTATGACCAGAGAAAAGCAGCAAGACCTTTGGGCTAAATATGACAGTGGCCAATACAAATGGACTGTTGAACACATCTTTCCTCAAGGCACCAATATCCCAGATTGTTGGGTTGATATGATTGCTAATGGAGACCGTGAGAAAGCTAAAGAGTATCAAAATACTTATGTACATACATTGGGAAATCTAACAATTACCGGGTATAACAGCACATTAAGTAATAAATCCTTTCAAGAGAAAAAAGAAAGGAAAGATTCAACAACCGATGCTTACATTGGATACAAAAACGGACTAAATCTTAATAGTAATGTTTGCGATAAAGACAGGTGGACCGTTGATATCATAAAAGAACGCACGCAATTTCTTGTTGCGCAAATTAAAAAAACGTTTGAGATTTAGAATTCTGTTTTCCGACGGCGTATTTTAACTTTCCTTTGAGCTTACTTTACATCTCGCCGCCAAGTTTTTAGCGGTTATTCCTCTATATGCAAATTAATTTTCTCTCCGATCATTGGTACAAGAAGTTTAAAATTCTTGTCCTTTGAGAGTTCTATCAATTTTTTCATGGGTTTATCGTCATCCAATCCTCATTTTTAAAGCAGGAATAGTTTCTACGCTTCCGTCTATACGTTTCCAGCCGGTTTTGACTACAGTAAAACCGTTCATTTTGCAGTTGAATTTTTCAAAAACAGCTAATCTCCTGATCAATTATTTTGGCTTGTTACCTTTTTTACCCACGGAGTTACTTTTTCATAACTAATCTCATCATTTCCAGGGTAATTGCCATCAATCAATCTCCAATCTACATGTTTTACGAAAAATCTCTCTCCCAAAGCCCAAAAATCTCCAAATGAGGGGAAATGGAGAATTTAGTTATTTCCGCTCAAATTTGAGATTTGAATCAAGTTTTCTTAAAATCGTTAATATTTTTTTCGCAAAAAACAATTGGGGTAGCGGGTGATAGTAAAAACGAACTTTAAAATCTAGGAAAATCAATGTGTTAGCAAAAATCATAAAATTATGGAGTTTTTTGGAAAAGTGTGCAAATGATGATCAAACACTGATATTTCAGAAAAACTACCCGCAGGTCAGAAGTTCGACCCTCCTTCGTAAACAACGCAAAAAAGTGGAAAAAATATGAAAAAATCCCCCTAGTTCTTTCAAAAATTCGTAGTCCGTCAGTTAAAAATCAAATGTAATCTCGACTAATTATCATATTGGCCTGTAATTTCGGAATCTTAACAACATTTATGTGTTTATACATTTAAAAATGACAAATAAATGATAATAATATAGTCGGGTAAGGAATAGGATTTTTTATGTCTAAAGTTTTAGTAGCGTATTTTTCAAGAAAAGGAAACAATTATGTTTCGGGAAATATCGTAAGTCTCGCTGAGGGAAATACTTCAGTTGTTGCTCACAAAATTCAAAAATTGATCGGAGCAGATTTGTTTGAAATAAAAACAGTAAAGCAATATCCTATTGATTATGATGAAATGACTGTTGTCGCGCAAAAAGAACAAAACTCGGATGAACGGCCAGAAATCGTTGAGCCACTTCCGAATATTTCGGAGTATGACACGGTAATAATCGGTCACCCGAATTGGTGGGGAACAATGCCAATGGCAATTATGACTTTTTTCGAAAATTACGATTGGTCTGGAAAGAAAGTACTGTCGTTTTGCACTCACGAAGGTAGCGGAATGGGAAGCAGTGAGAGTGATTTGAAAAGAGCTTGCAAAGGAGCGGAATTTTCGAAAGGTTTGCCGATAAAAGGCAGTAGTGCCAACTCTTCAGATTCCAAAGTTGAGAATTGGCTAAAGGAAAACGGGTTATTATAGAAATTTGAGTCATGTGATTATGGCTTAATGTTGGGTGCAGCGTTGGGCTGCTTTTAATTAGGAGAAAGTTTTATGAAGTATACGAAATTAGGAAACACAGGGGTTGATGTTTCAAGAATCTGTTTGGGATGCATGAGTTTCGGAAAACCGGGATCTGAAAATGGCGTTTTTCCTTGGGCAAAAGATTTCGATGATGCGAAACCAATTTTCAAGAGAGCCATCGATCTCGGAATAAATTATTTCGACACAGCAAATGTATATCAACTGGGAACATCCGAAGAAATAACAGGAAAATTGATCAAGGAATTCGGTTTGAATCGTGACGAAATCGTTGTTGCGACAAAAGTCCATTTTGCAATGCGTGATGGGCGACCAAACGGTGCAGGTTCGTCCCGCAAAAATATCATAGCGGAAATTGATCACAGTTTAAAACGTCTTGGGCTTGATTATGTGGATCTTTACCAAATTCATCGCCTAGATCACGAAACTCCGATGGAAGAAATCATGGAAGCTTTGCACGATGTCGTAAAGTTGGGAAAGGCTCGCTACATTGGCGCTTGTACAATGTTTGCTTGGGAGTTCGAACGTTTGAATAACATCGCGGAAAAACATAATTGGACGAAATTCGTATCAATGCAAAATCAGTACAACTTAATTTATCGCGAAGAAGAGCGCGAAGTAATGCCTTTATGCATGGATCGAAAAATCGCAGTTGTTCCTTGGAGTCCTTTAGCAGGCGGAAGATGCGCGAGACCTTGGGGAACTCAAACCGCTCGCAGTAAGATCGATGATGTTTCGCCGATGGTTTGGCCTGAAGCGACTGCAGCTCAGGATAAAAAAGTGGTTGATGTATTGGAGCAAGTCGCAAAAAACAATGGTCATTCAATGGCGCAAGTTTCTCTTGCTTGGATGCTTTCAAAGCCTTATATAACGGCGCCGATTGTCGGATTTACTTCTACAAAACATGTCGAAGAAGCGGTCGCCGCGCTTGATATAACGCTTACAGAAGAGGAAATCAAAGCTCTCGAAGCCCCTTATGTTCCTCATATAAAAACGGGAGCGTTTTAGGATTGGAAAATTGTTTTCGATATCACGGGTGTGGAAAGGAAGTATTTTCACATCCTGAAGCAGCGAGATTTGATTTTCGAAAATGTGAATCAGCCAAAAGAAAGATATCGTTGTGAAAAATGTTCTTTATGATGTGAAAGATCGGCAATCATTTCGTAATTGGCTTATAAAAAATCATAATAAAGAGTCGGAATGTTGGCTTTTCTTAAAACGAGGAGTTCCTAAAGATGAAACTACATTTTGGTATTTGGATGCCGTTGAAGAAGCTCTTTGTTTTTGCTGGATAGATAGCGTTCATAAAAATGTGCCTGAAATCAAAAAATATCTCCGAGAAAAAAATAGTCCTTGGTCTGAATTGAATAAAGAGCAGTGCAGACGATTGGAAAAGTTAGGCTTGATGACTCCTGCGGGACGGGCAGTGTTCCCCGACGAAGGAAGTTTTATTGTTGATCCTGTCATTTTAAATTCTTTTGAGATAGATACCTGACTTATTTACTTACTTGATCTCAATCCTGAAATATCTCTCTAAATTCACTTCATTTGGTGTAATTTTGAAATTCGCCTGCCATATTTCAACACCTTTTTCGATATTTTCATTTACAATACGTTTTACTTCTTCATATTTCGTACTTCTTTCTACAACTTCGAAGCCGGGATTGTCGTAAAGAAAGCACAACAACATAATCGCACGCTGGTTTTTGCTTAAAGAATTTCCGAGTTCCGATATGTGCCGAGTCATTCTATCGGTTGATGAAAATGGAGTGCTTTTTTTGATTTTTATATAATCCGGAATCTTAATTTGAAGACACTGTAGAGGCGTTTTCACTTCTATAAAGGTATTTTCAACTAGAAAATCTAATTTTGAGTCACCTAAAACTTGCTCTCTGAGAACTATATTTGAATTGATCATTTCAGGAAATCCCCCGTTGCGTAAGAAATATTCGACATATCGATTTACGGCATTCTGATTAATTCCGATCCAATTTTTTTCGGAATCATTTGGCTGATTGAGAGAGACAGCCTCGACGGTGAAAGCTGTTTTTCTCGATATGTCCGCTGGCGACATCAGACAAGGTCTTCCTTCCAAATCAATATTTCCGATTCTTCCTGTAGAGGGACAATGACAATGAAAAGATTCTCCTTTGAAATTCACTTGCATTGTAAACTGGCTTTTTCGTCTTTCGATAATTCCTTCAACTAACGGAGTCTTAAAAACAAAGGGTAGCATATTTAACTCAAAGTTCATTTTTACTTTGATGATACAACATTGAAAACAGAGTTAAAAATAACCGAGCTAAAGTTTTAAATAAATTTTTTAGGAATGTCCCTTTTCTTTGGATATTTCTTTAATCCAAGGATTTATCTTTTCATAACTGATCTTACCATTTCCGGGGTAATTGCCGTAAATATCGATATTGTCTCCAAATTTCGCACCTTTACACGCTGTTTCCATATCGCTTATACAAGCTCCGGGACCGCCACCATGTGTTATGAAGAAACGAACTTCTTTACCTGAAAGATCTTGTTGTTCCAAAAATGACAGCACAACTTTCGGAGCTTTGTACCACCAAACAGGAGTTCCGACCAAAATTAAATCGTAAGATTGTATATCAGCATTTATTGCTTTAAATTTCGGCCTGCAATTTTTATCTTCAGACTCTTTTAACGCCAAATTTCTCAGATTATCTCCGTATTCGGGATATGGTTTCATTGGTTTAATGCGTTCCAAATCAACTTGATAATTTATAGCAGTAAGTTCTTTTTGTGCGCGCTCTGCAATTAATTTTGTGTTTCCAGTATGCGAAAAGTAAACGATTAGAACTTTTTTAGTCTCAACATTTTCATTTTTTTCAGCATTTACCGCTCCAAACATCAAAGCTAATCCTCCCAATAGTATAGACAGTTTTTTCAATATATTAATCATAACACTTTTCCTTTTACTTTAATTTATTATACTCTTCATCGCTGACCTGTTCACACCATTCCGTTGAACCTTTTCCTTCTTTTACAGGAACTGCGATTGCTATGTGAGTGAACCAAGAATTTTTTGCCGCACCATGCCAATGTTTTACATCTGCTGGGATATTCACGACATCACCGGAATGCAGTTCCTGCGCAGGCTTTCCCCATTCCTGATAATATCCACGACCATCTGTACATAATAGAATTTGCCCTCCTCCGTGATGAATATGCCAATTGTTTCTGCATCCCGGTTCGAAAGTTACATTTGAAATATGAATACCTTCATGTGACAAACCTTTCAAATAACTCTGTCCTTTGAAATATTTTGCATACGCTTCGTTTTTTTTGCCGAGCCCAAACAGCGGATTTTTTAAAACACTTGCAATTTTCAAAATTTCATCGATTTGTGTTTGCTGAAGTCCCGTATTTTTTCCGATTTTTATATGTGCATCTCGCTGAGCTTCAACGCCTTTTCGGGAAGCCAAAGCAGAAATCGTTGCAATTTCTCGTTCTTGATGATTTAAAACTCCTCGAGCGAAAATATCAGCGAACAAATGCTCTTTCAAATAATCATCGATCACAGGAACGAATTTTGCGTATACACCTGTATTTCTAGAACCTGTGAGCTCCGCTCGAATATCTTCGCCGTATTTGTTGCGGTTTATCTCAGTAGCCAGCGTTTTTCCTTCTGCGCCGATTTCGTCTTCAATTCCGGATTTTTTTCGTTCATTTATTACTTCAAGAAATGCCATAATTCCGTTTAAACTCCGAGGGAATCCGCAATAAGCATACATCTGAACTAAAATTTCTTTGATTTCGTTCACTTTCAAAGTTTTTTTGTCCAAACTCTCAGAAAATGCATTTTTCAATTCATTTATATCTCCTTTGGCGGTGTTTGAAGCGATTAATGTTATATCCTTTTGCCGTTCTGATAATGTCTGACCTTCCATGTCTTCAGCTCCTAAATTAAAAAATGAACAAAATGAAAAAATAAAATACAGCTTTTTTAGATTCATATCATTTTCCGTAACTCTTCTAATAATTAATAGAATACTTAAAATTTATTAAGAAATATTTAATTAATTAACCTAATTTTTACGAATTGATTATAGAATGTACAAAGTCAACATAGTCGAGGAAGAAACCATGGAAAAGATAAAATCAAAAGGATATGCAATGTTCAGCAAAGACGGTCCGTTCCAGCCGTATGAATTTGAACGACACGCAGTGGGAGACAACGATATTCTTATAAAAATAATGTATGCGGGAATCTGTCACAGCGATATTCATCAGGCTCGTTCGGAGTGGAATGAGAAGGAACATTATCCAATGGTGCCGGGGCATGAAATCGTTGGACAAGTCACTCAAGTCGGTAAAAATGTTACAAAATTCAAAGTCGGCGATTATGCCGGAGTCGGATGTATGGTAAACGCGTGCAAAGATCCTAATTGTAAAACATGCCATCATGATCGTGAACAAGAATGTCCGGATGTAGTTTTCACCTACGCGTCGCCTGATAAATTCCACGGAGGAGAAATTACGCAAGGAGGTTATTCCAACAACATCGTAGTTTCCGAAGATTTTGCTATACAAGTTCCGAAAACAGCGGATATGGAAAAAGTTGCACCGTTGCTTTGCGCTGGAATTACGACCTATTCACCGATTCAATTTTCAAGAATCCGAAAAGGAGATAAAGTTGCTGTTGCAGGATTCGGTGGACTTGGACATATGGCACTTCAATATCTTGCAAAAATTGGAGCAGACGTCACTGTATTCGACGTTTCTGAAGAAAAACGCAGGGCAGCAATAAGGATGGGAGCAAAAGCGTTTGTAGACGTTTCTAAAAATGCTGATTTTTATAAAGATCACCTCAATGAATTTCATTTTATTCTCAGTACGATTCCAGCGAAATATGATATGTCGGCATATTTGAGAATGCTGTCGTTCGGAGGTGAATTTGCAATTGTGGGATTGCCCGCGACACAAAATCTTCCGTCAGTCAGTTTGCATTCGTTTGTCTTTACTCCGAATCGCAAAATTTACGGTTCTATGATAGGTGGAATTAAAGAAACGCAAGAAATGCTGGATTATTCCGTTGAGAATGATATCTATCCACAGGTAAAGATTATCAGAGGAACGCCTGACGAAGTCGCAAAACAAATTACGGAAGCGTACAACACCATCGTTGACGGAAAAGTACAGTTCCGATTCGTTATTGATATGAGAAATTTGTAATGACTTATAAGTTTGGGAGCAAATAAAATGAAGTTGCAAAAAATACATTTAATGGGCTTAGTTTTACCATTGATTTTTGGAGGATGTAGTATGAATTCAGTTGAAAAGCAAGGTTGGGATAAAGTCTTCGTAAAAAGTGATAAGGTTGAAATTAAAAAAGTCAGTTTCAAAAATCGTTATGGGATAACTTTAGTCGGAGATTTATATATTCCACAAAATAAAGCTGCTAAAAAAATGCCAGCTATTGCGATTAGTGGACCTTTCGGAGCTGTGAAAGAGCAGGCTTCAGGACTCTATGCACAAACACTTGCAGAAAACGGATTCATAACTCTTGCGTTCGATCCTTCTTACACTGGAGAAAGCGGTGGTGAACCTCGTCATGTTGCTTCACCTGATATAAATACGGAAGACTTCAGCGCCGCAGTTGATTTCCTGAGTAATCATCTAAACGTCGATTCTGAAAAAATCGGAATTCTGGGAATTTGCGGTTTCGGAGGATTTGCACTTAACGCTGCTGCAATTGATACACGAATTAAAGCGACTGTCGCATCAACCATGTATGACATGACCAGAGTCAGCGCACATGGCTACAATGATTCTGTCGAAGAAAATGCTCGATATGAGTTGAAACAAAAATTGAATGCGCAACGAACCGAAGATTTTAAAAAAGGCACTTATGCTAAGGCAGACAGCCTTCCTGAAAAATTAACCGGATCAGAACCGCAGTTTGTAAAAGATTATTTCGGATATTACAAAACGCCTCGTGGATTTCACGCTCGTTCGATAAATTCAAATGGCAATTGGAATACAACTTCATCGATTGCTTTAATCAATATGCCGATTTTAGCTTACAGTGATGAAATCCGTACTCCTGTACTCTTGGTTCATGGAGAAAAAGCACACAGCAGGTATTTCAGCGAAGATGCGTTTAAAAAATTGAAAGGGAACAACAAAGAACTATTGATTATCAAAGACGCAAATCATGTAGATTTATACGATAATCTCGAGAAGATTCCGTTTAAAAAGATAATTGAGTTTTTCAGAAAGAATTTGAAATAACCATAATCAAAACGAGGCAGAGTATCAACTGTCCTCGTTCTATTTCACACTTCTCCACCAAGTTTTTAGTGGCCATTCCTTGGCATGCAAATCAATTTTCTCGCCGATCATCGGTATAAAAAGCTTAAAATCTTTGTTCCTTGAAAGTTCGATTAATTCTTCCATTGGCTCATCCCAGGGATGATATGCTAAACTTAGTTTGCAAATGTGTGCAGGTATCAAAATTTTTGTTTTCAAATCCTGAGCAGCGTTTACTACGTCTGGTGTTAACATGTGAATATACTTCCAGCTCTCGTTATGCTGTCCGCTGTCAAGCATCGCGAAATCCACTGTTCCGAATTTTTTCTGAATTTTTTTGAAATGGTCGTCGTATCCAGAATCTCCGCCGAAATACAATTTTAAGTCTTTCGATTCTATCAAAAACGAAGCCCACAACGTTTTATTTCTGAGAAAACCTCTTCCAGAAAAATGTCTTGAAGGGAGGCAATGGATAATCAACCCATTGTTCAAAGTCTGAGAATCACCCCAATACATCTCAATTATACGATTTTTATCAAATTCCCAATGTTCCAGTGTCTCACCAACTCCCAGCGGACAGATCACCTTTTTTACTTTATTTCGTAACTTCTTGATAGTTTGATAGTCGAGATGATCCCAGTGGTCATGCGTAATAATCAAATAATCTAGTTCAGGAATATCGTTCGCTTGATACGTACATGTCCCTTCGAATGCTTTCGGAGAAAATAAAATAGGAGATGAAACTTCGCTAAAAAGCGGATCAATCAAAATTCGCTTTCCGTTAATTTGCAGAAAATAAGATGAATGCCCAAACCACACCATGATATCTTCTTTGGAACCAAGTTTTTTTATATCTGTCTTGATCGAAGGCAACGCTTTTGGTGGCTTTAAATTTTTCTGATTTCTAAACAAAAAACTGAACCATGTCGAAATAAGCCCATTCTTCACTAACACTGGAGTAGCGTGTAAGTTGTGAAATTGTCCATCTCTGTAATTAGGCATTTTCTGTATACGAGCTAACCTCTCGCCTTGCGGTAATCGCCCGAACATAGGCAAATGCATATATAGATAAACGGCACTTAAAACCGCAAAAATTACAACAACTATCACAATCAACTTTTCTTTCAACAGCATAACATTCTTCATAGACGTTTCTACGTTCTTCAGTATAACATCTTAGAAAGTTCCAGCAAGTTTGAGAGAAAATCATTGTATTTTCGTTGAGAATTTTTTTAGCCAATCCTCATTTTTAAAGCAGGAATAGTTTCTACGCTTCCGTCTATACGTTTCCAGCCTGTTTTTATCTCCGTAAGACTGTTCATTTTGCAATTGAATTTCTCGAAAACAACCAGACAATCTATCAGGTTAGTAGAACGGCAGGAAATTGTGAATTCTTTAATTCCGTTAGCTTTCAAGGTATCTACAATTGTTTCGATTTCATTAGGCCAGATCAACTCATTAAAATCGATGAGGTCTTTTCCCGCTTCCTTACTTTTATGGTATGAGCGGTATATCTCGTAATTTGCACCCGATTTACAAGCCTCAAATGGCTGCTCGAATTCCGTAATGTAAAGTGGTGATTTTTGTTCATTTTTTAAGCTCTCTACGTACATAATTGTCTCCATGTCTAATCGTGTTGTAATATAACTCTTTGTTCCTGATTATCAAGTTAATTCTTTGTTTTTATTGAGTTTTTT
>Ga0310690_10006612_pt1 | contig 15171 bp, 13 predicted proteins | sample AusTroGonzalo_MG_2_FD_207661 | JGI IMG/M metagenome (GOLD analysis project Ga0310690, IMG submission 207661) | Bovine rumen microbial communities from tropical cattle in Woodstock, Queensland, Australia - Gonzalo_04 (v2) (version 2) | ecosystem: Host-associated > Mammals > Digestive system >...
TTCATTAATTCTTGTTCCTCTTGCGTCATCCTTCGGAGGAGTTTTGCTCCTTCCGGATATGCATGTTTAGTAACACCTCCAGCCTGCTTGATAAGGTCACTGAGACGCTGGTTACTATTGGCCAAAGTATATTCGCCTTTGAACTGTACTTCGCCTTCAATGGTGATATTCTGTTGTTCAATGTAGTTCGGACTTCGACGGATATAGACTTCGTCGTAGGGCTGCAGCATGAAAGGCCGTTCTCCTTCGGGAATAGTGAAGTCTGGATTAAGACGGAAACTATAGGTGAATGCCAGTGTGTCGCCTGCTTCTGTGGCTTCTGGTTCAATAATACGACGGGCAACGTCAACCTTGGAAAGTGAGGCGGCATTGGTAAGTCCTCCAGCTTGCAGCACAAGGTCTTCAATCGTCTCGTTAGCGGCGAATCTATAGATACCAGGATAGTTCACTTCACCATGGATGGTAATGGTCTGGTCAAGTTTCTCTTCTTCACGACTGGCGATATAGAGCACATCTTCATTCTTCAGTTCTACATCTGGAACAGTGCCTTCGAGAATACCCTTGATGTTTATACTTTGCATCTTCAAGGTGCGGTCTGCCTGCATACGGTGCATCACTGCATGTTGACTAATGGCATTCTCTGTCAGTCCGTCAGCAGCCTCGATAAGGGCTTTGACAGTACATATCTGACCGCCAACTTGATACATGCCAGGACGGAACACGGCTCCCTTGATTTCCACCATATTCTGGTAGCGGTTCAGAGTAGAGTCAACGGACACAGAGTCTTCATCCATCAGTTTGAAGTCGTTGAGGTCAAATTCACCCACGTTGAAGACAGAATATTGATGCCCAGCCTTTCGGTTGATGCGGATGGCTTTAGTATATGCATCGCCCGTGAATCCACCTGCATAGCGGAGCAGGGTGGCGGCACTTTCAGTGATCTTCATCTCATAAAACATAGGGCGCTTTACCTTTCCCGTGATATTTACCAGTGCCTCGTAGGGACCTACGGTGATAATGTCGTTGTCCTGAAGGCGGACATCACCTGTCAGCTTGCCGTTAAGCAGGAAATCATAGACATCGACACTTGAGATGATCTTTCCGTTGCGATACACCTTAATATTTCTCAGGGTTCCGATCTCATTGGGACCGCCAGCCATATAGAGGGCATTATAAACAGTGGCGAAAGCCGACATGGTATATGTGCCGGGCATCTTCACTTCTCCCATCACGCTGATAGTGATGGTGCGGGTTTGTCCGAGCGTCAGTTCAATACGTGAATCCTGATATCTGGGACCCAGTACACTTCTCAGTCTCGATTTGGCCTGTTTGACAGACAAACCACCTAATGAGATGACACCTACGCCCTCGATAGTAATAGTTCCGTCGGGAGAGATGGTCTCGCTGACACTTTCCTGTGAGGCTCCCCAAATGTCAATGTTTACTACATCGCCAGCACCAAGACGGTAATTCTGCGGGGTAGCGAGATTCATTGAACTCTCAAAGGTTAGATTCTTGTTGTTAAAGACATCGTGACCGAATATTTTACGACCAGCGGACTTCTCTTCATAATAGTATTTCAGCGAGTCTGGCATCATGAAGTCCACGGCTTCGTCCATTTCCATAAATTGGTCATCACGCTCGTCATAGGTGTTCTTTTTGTTCCTTCCATCCCTGACTCGATAGGGCGAAACATTTCGTTGCTCACGCTGAACTTGTTCTGTTCTTGCCTCGCCATTGGCTTCTCTCATACGGTTCTTCACTTTTTCTGTACCCGCCGTGATGTCCTCGCCACCTAAAGAACCGTTTTTAATCTGCTTCTGGTATTTCTTCTGGATGCGGCGAATTTGGTCGATAGTGACACCATTCTGCATCAGTTGCGTAACGATTTGTTGGCGGGAGACACCTTTCGCATTCTGTTCGATGACGTAGTCCATTACTTGATTGTCAGTCATGCCCGACTGCGCCCACCCTGCTGTAGAGGCCAGTGTCAACGATAATATCAGTGTTGCAATTCTTTTCATCTTATTAATGTTTCGCGTACATATTATATAATATAACCAATTAAGGGCATATTTATTGTATATTGCGTGCAAAATTACATCTTTTTTCTTAAAAAACTTGTGTAATTCTGAAAAACTTACTATTTTTGCAACCAATTACGAGATTCTCGTATTTGGGGTTGACTGGATTTGACAGCAGGTAGAGATGGTACGTAAGCACGCGGAGGCTCGTTGGCTACCTCCTAAAACTGAGTGAACAAAAAATTAATTGGCAACAATGAGTATGCTCTCGCTGCTTAATCGAAGTACAGTAGATTGCTAGCTTAATTCTCTTGCTAGGCAGGAGAACGAGACGTCACTCCGAGGATGTTGTTCCGAATCCAAAGATCAAGTGGCGCAGGTTAAATCGGAAATAGTCTTTGCAGGCTCCGATGCAGGGATGAAATTTAGGGGCTAAGGCATCAGTTGGTGGTTCAGGTCTTGCTGTTGCTCGAAAACCGAAGACTGGAATAAGCGTGTAGAAAGCGTATGGTTTCCTTGTTTGGACGAGGGTTCGACTCCCTCCAGCTCCACAAAAGTCTTTCCACGAAGGGAAGGCATTAACTTTAAAACATTAATGGTATGAAAAGCCATAAAAACTTTAGCGTTTTTGCGTTGATGATGGTGGCGGCCTTTATGTCGTCGTGTGAGAAAATGGTACTTTCAGAAAGTACCAAGGTGGATAATTCTGGCAAGTCCAAAGTCGTGCTCCGTGTCAGTCAATTCGAGCAGATCCCGCTTGATAAAATGACGAGGGCGGAAGTTGGCAGTGTGTGTGGGCGACTCAACTATGCCATCTATGATGATTCTGGAACCCGTGTAGAGTTGGTGACGCAGAAATCGGAAGATACAGATTTCGGAGTCGCTTCCTTTGCTTTAGAGAAAGGTGACTACCGTCTGGTTGTGGTTGGCCATAACGCTCAGAATAATCCGTCTTTTAGAGCCAATGAGAAAGTGACAATCTCGGGAAAGAACCTTACGGATACTTTCTGGGGCGGTGACGAACTGCGCGTGGATAATGAGGATGTCAACATGAATCTCTTCTTGAAGCGTATCGTGGCTATGGTGCGTATCATTCCTGAAGATGCCATCCCAGAAGGTTCCGACTCGCTGTGCATTGGCTATAGGGGTAGCAGGGGCTCTTTTGATGGACGTACTGGTTACGGAAACACTACTGCCCAACAGAACGTGAGTTTTAAAATGAGTAAGTCAGACAGTCAATATGATTTCTATATGATTCCACGTGCCGAACGAGATACGATCAACCTGATGGTGGAAACCTACTCTCCTTCAGGCATCCTCGCAAAGAAAGAGATTGCCAAGGTACCGGTGCATCGTAATTGTGCTACCATCTGTCGTGGCAATCTCTTTGATAATGCGGTCGATACAAACAACTCCACCATTACCATTACGGTTGATGATACATGGGGTGACACCATTCAGCACCCCTTCTGATGGAGGTGGTTTCTTACTGATTGTTCTGTTTCAAGACTCCAGCAATGATCTCTGCCATCCGCCTTGCTCCCTTCTCGTCGGGATGAATGCCGTCGTCAAGCATCTTGTCACCGTCGTTGGCGAAAAGGGTGTGCAGATCGATGACCTGTAAGCCGTACTGCTTGGCAACCTCTTGCTGGATGGGGATGATATTGTTGACAATAACGTCATCACTGATGTTCCATGTCGATTTGAAGGCGGGAATCGGGGTGCAGAGGTAGATCTTCGGACCTGCGGGCTGCTCAACGGTTCCCTTCTTCTTTCCCTTTTTCTTCACTGGCTGGGCCAGGTCTGGACGCAGGGTGGTGATCATTTGTTGTAGGTCTTGCTTGAACTCAGCGCCATATTTCCAGTTCTCGGGCTTTGAGTCATTCGTACCCAACTTGATAACGACGATGTCGGGCTTGAATGCCAATGCATCCTTCCAAGCCATCTCGTTCATATAGGGATAGTCGCCCTTGTTCAGCATTGTGCGTGCGCTCACACCGAAGTTCTTCACCCAATAGTCATTGCCTAACATTCGCTGTAGTTGTGCAGGATAACCGCGATTGGGAGCCAGATCGATGCCGTGTCCGTCGGTGATGCTGTTGCCGATGCAGGCCACACGGATGGCATCGGTCTTCGGCGCCTTCAACTGACTGAGCCATTTACCGAGGTTGGCGAGCATCTCGTTATGGTAGGCAAACCACTGGCCGAAGCCGTAGCCGTGACCCCCCGAAGGATAGATGAATAGCGCACAGTCGTTGCCTGCATTCCTCATGGCCTTATAGTATTCCAGACCGTTGGTCATCGGCGGTACCAGGTTGTCGTCGCCCGACATGATAATGCAGGCGGGCGGTGTCAGATGGCGGCGAACGGAATTCTGCGTGGAGTATTTTCTTACCATCTCAGGATCCTTCTGGTCATCGCCGAGGAAGTTGCGGCACGACCATACATGCGACACCCGCTCGTCCATCGAGATGACCGGATAGAACAGGATGGAGAAGTCGGGGCGCACCTCGTAATCGGAGAGGGTGGAGATGACAGATGCCAGATGGCCACCTGCCGAGAAGCCCATGATGCCCACGTCGCGGGGATTGATGCCCCAGATGCTGGCTGAGTCGCGCACGATGCGGAATCCATGCTCCACATCACCGATAGGGATGCTGCGGTCACCGTTAGGCAGGCGGTAGTTCACCACGAAGTAGGCGATGCCCTGCTTGTTGAGCCAGTCGGAGGCCAGATAACCCTCGTGCGAGTTCGATAGCACGGAGTAGCCGCCGCCGGGAATGCCCACGATGGCCTTGCCCGAAGGGGTTTCAGGGAGGAAACACACCATCTGTGCCTTGCCGTCGTCGGTAAGGTCCAGCGTAAACTTTCTCGCCGTCTGTGCCTGCGTGCATGTCGCTATCAGCAACAGACTGAAAAACAATAATTTTCTCATTTTCTTTTCTTATTAGTTTATGATAGGGTCTGTCGTATGTGCTTCGTGCTACTTCCGGTCGCACAAATGCGCTGCAAATATAGTGCTTTTTTCTGAATTAATGAACTTTTCCGTCGTTTTTTCTTGAAAAAACGGGAAAAAAGGTTCTCTCAGGCACAATGCCTTAATACAAGGACATCCAACTGGTGATGCTGTACTTGTCATCTCCTGTCAGGCGTACGTTCTTGGTGGTTTCTTTAATTGACTCAGGGTAACGCCACCCGATGATTTCGCGTATATAGAAATGGATCGAGGCAAGGGAATATGTGGCAAAATCTGCCCTTTTGGAGTAGGCAATGAGGAACGAACGGTAGAAGGGCGAATTGTCTTCTGAAAAGGTTTTGACTTCGTCATAATATACAAAGCCTTCATACATTCCGGCAGCATCCAGATTCCATAGGAACTCCTCTGGGTATTCTACGATTTCAGCATAATCGCTTCCTTTATGTTTCACCCAACGATAATCCGTCAGGTTCCGCTTGGCATGTGGCGGAATGGCAATCATTCTTTGTGTGGAAAGCGTGTCTGAACATTTGGTGGAGTCGTAGTAACAGTATTTGCTGCCGTCACTGTCAGTTCTGAAACAACGGCTTCGGTCGATGTAAATGGTGTCGGAGGTTTTGTTTTTGATTTGCACGAAATACACACGGTCCTCTTTGTCGTTATAGACGGGGTTGTCGACCCATTTCTTCAGGAAGTTTATTTCGATGTCGTCGTTCGACATCAGCGAATTGGTTTTGACGCCGAAGATGGCAGTAAAGTCTTTCGCTTTTCTGCTGAGACTCATCAGTTGCTGTCCCAGCGGGACGCGGTAGTGGCAGCGGTTGTACCTGTCGATTACTTTTTGGTTCTTTTGGTCTGGCCCCACATAAACCATCTTCTGCGCCATTGCAGCCATGGAGCATAACAGACAGAATAGGATAATCGTTTTCGCCTTCATCATCATACCCCTGTCGTCATAAGTTGTACAATTCGCCTGCAAAGATACGGTCTTTTTCTGGAACAGACAAACTTTTCGAGCGATAATTTGAAAAGAAGACAACAAAAACTCCGAAATGTTTGGTAGTCTCAGGTAATACTCTCTCTTCGTAACTGCCCGGACATGATTTGCCTCATGTTCGGGCGGTTTTTTAAGTTTTTCGCAAAAAAATGGCCAAATGTTTGGTGGTTCGGAAGAAAATGCCTACCTTTGCACCCGCAAAACCGAAAGGTGGCGCAGATTTCTTTTTCCATGGTGCCCGTAGTTCAGTTGGTTAGAGCGTCAGATTGTGGTTCTGAATGTCGTGGGTTCGAGTCCCACCGGGCACCCTACATATGAGTGGCTGATTTTTCAGCCACTTTTTTATAACTAAATAATCCTGAGAAGATATTGAGTGATGAATAGAGGGTTGATTATATTCGACTTTGATGGTACGCTGGGGGACACCAGGCGGAATATCGTTACTACCATGCAGATGACAATAAAGGAACTGCAACTGCCATGTCATAGTGAGGCTGAATGTGCGTCAACGATAGGACTTCCGTTGGCTGAATGTTTTAAGACGTTGTTCCCAGACTTGCACGAATCACTTCTCCCACGATGTGCTGAGACCTATCGGCGAATATTCAACGAGAATCTGCAGACCATCAAGCCTGAAGCATTTCCAGGTGTTGTGGAGACTTTGTCTGCCCTGAAGAAACTAGGTTTTTCGCTCACCATCGCTTCGTCACGTTCACGTGCCTCACTGAAAGAACTGACACATGATATGGGGATTGCAGATAGTATCTCCTATCTGATTGGTGCTGACGATGTGAAGAAAGCCAAGCCGGATCCAGAACCTGTTCTTAATACACTCAAGGCCATGCACTTCGATCCCAGTCACACGTTGGTTGTCGGAGATATGGCAGTAGATATTCTGATGGGAGCCAATGCTGGCGCTAAGACATGCGGCGTGACATGGGGAAATGGATTGAGAGAAGAACTTGAAAGTGCTGGGGCAGTCTATATAATTAACAAAATAGAGGATATTCTTGAAATAGTAAAGTAGGAATGTAGGTCATCATTTACGATAATATGAAAGAGAGGTACTCCATACAGGGTACCTCTCTTATTTCTTATGCTGCAACCTGATTAGTTGGCAGGCTGGGCAGGAGTCTCTGCAGCGGGTGCGGGAGTCTCTGCGGCAGGAGCAGCGGCATCCTTCTGCTGACTGGCACCGAAACCAGGCAGGTTGTTAGGATTGGTGGCGGGCACCTCGATGTTCTCCATCACTGAACCAGAACCAGATGCCTGGGGAGCGACGTATGCGCAGAGCACGCTGATGATGACCATAGCGGCAGCAAGGCCCCATGTGGTCTTTTCGATGAAGTCGGTAGTCTTGCGAACACCGCCAATCTGGTTGTAGCCAGAGAACTGCGAAGCCAGTCCTCCGCCCTTAGATTCCTGAATGAGCACGATGCCAATCATGAGCAGTGCTGCAATCACCATGACAATTACTAATAATGTGTACATCTTTTTTACTTTTATTTTTTGTTACTATTTATAATCAGCTTCTCTAAAAAGCGTATTTGGTCTGCAAAGTAAGCATTTTTTTTTGGATAAACCAAACTTAATCGCCGAATAATTTCAAGTGCCTTCGAATATCTACCCTGTTTTATGTAAATTCTAGCCAAAGTTTCAGTAAAATACCCCTCATCGGTAGCATTTTCACCCTCATCGGTTGGATTATCGAGTTGTGGGGTGAGCGTAGGTTCCTCACTGAGGATGATGCGTCCATTGTCATTATTTATGAATGAATCGATGAGGCTCTGACCTTTCATCTTTGGTACGTCTTCGGTGGGGATGTCGCCCTCGGTCTCGAGCAAATAGGCCACATAATCAACGGCTGCATCGGCAGGCGTAGGCTTGCGCTTCTTTTTCTTCTTCTCGTCTGCAGTTTCATTCTCCTTGGGCATAGAATCGAGAAAACTGTCGATGAGTGACAGGGTACGGCTCTCGGGAGATGATGGCTCGGGATTTGCCGGGGTGGATGATTTTGCTGGGCGGAGGCGGTAGTGGGCAGCCTCGATCATCTGGAAGAGAACGCGGCGATCAGTAATGTAGATGGCGGCACGACGTAATTCCTCATCGAAGGTCGGGTCGTGGAGCAGGTAGAGGTTCTGAAGCATCAGCAGACGGGCAGTCTGATAATAGGGGTACAATGCCAACAGCGACCTCAACTCATAGAGCGTGTCGCGATCCAAATGCTCGGGGTGATGTATCAGTTCTACGATGTCCATATTTACCATTGTGCTACTGTGGCGTTGAAGATCTGGTCGCAAAGGTCTTTCACCATCAGGTTCACGAGTTCCTCTTGTACGGAATTGAGTGACTGCGTGCTATCGTATGATTGCTGTGCGGTGAATTGCTTTTCGAAGTCCTCGTCGTGCTTCACATTGTTGGTGAAACGCACGTTGACGGTTATCGAGAGTTCTGTCTGTGCTGAGTAACCTTCTGCAGAAACCGATTTGTTACGCTGCTCATAACGAGTGATTTCGCCTTCTATCTTCAAGTCGCCGTTACGCTTTACTTGAGTCAGTTTGGTGTGATTGGCGAACTGGTCTTTCAACTGATTGTTGAACATCGGAGCCATCGGTCCCCACACATAACTGCTACGGATGGGGAAATCGTTTATCTGGATGGTTTTCGTCTTCGAATAGTCGATGCTGGCTCCGTTGAACTTGTAACTGACGGAGCAAGCTGTCAGCACGAAGACAGCCATTGCCATAAGGGCCACCTTTATATATTTATTTCTCGAGTCCATATTGCTTCAGTCTTCGGTAGAGGGTGCGGTCGCTGATGCCCAGTTCCTGAGCGGCCTTCTTACGATTGCCATTGTTACGCTCCAGGGCTTTCTCGAGCATCTGCTTGCCGACGGCATTGAGATTGAGGTTTTCGGGCTCACGCTCGGGTTCAATATATTCTTCAGCCTCTGCATCCTCGAGGGCAGGAGTAATGGGTTGCATGGGTTGGATGGGTTGGATGGGCGAGGGGAGTGTCGAAGATGTCTCAGAGGTTTTGCCGCCTTGCACTTCCTCGATCTGCTTTTTCAGGGCTCCCATCTCGCGACGCATATCGTTTACATTGCCTCGCAGTTCAAAGAGAATCTTATAGAGTATCTCGCGCTCGTTCTCGAACGAGTGGTCGCTGCCTTCCCTGTGGATGGGAGCCAGTTGAGTGGTCTCCTGATCTTGTGGGATGAACCTTGAGAGGATTTCTGGCGTGATGTTACGCTCCGTAGAGAGGATGCTGATTTGCTCGGTGATATTCTTCAGTTGGCGTACATTTCCTGGCCACTTGTAGCGCATCAGCATCTGCTTGGCAGCATCGTCAAGCACTACACGGTCCATCTTGTATTTCTCTGCCATCTGCAGGGCGAAAAGCCTGAACAGCAGTACGATATCCTCGCCACGCTCACGGAGGGGCGGCATCTGGATGGGGATGGAGTTCAGACGGTAGTATAGATCTTCACGGAAGCGACCCTCACTGATGGCCTGACGGATATTCACGTTGGTAGCGGCCACGATGCGTACGTCGGTCTTCTTCACCTCCGTACCGCCCACAGGGATGTATTCGCCCGTTTCAAGTACACGCAGTAGTCGTGCTTGTGTAGCCAGCGGCAACTCACCTACCTCATCGAGGAACAGCGTTCCCTTATTGGCCACGCCGAAGTAGCCTGGCGAGTCGTTGATGGCACCCGTAAACGAACCCTTGATGTGTCCGAAAAGCTCAGAGTCAATGGTCCCCTCAGGGATGCTTCCGCAGTTGATGGCGAAATATTTCTCTCGTTTGCGGGGCGAGTTGTCGTGAATCACGCGGGGAATGATCTCCTTACCCACACCGCTTTCGCCGATGATGAGCACGCTGAGATCAGTGGGCGCCACTTGGAGAGCGACGTCGAGCGCGTGGTTCAATGCCTCGCAGTTGCCTACGATATTGTACCTCTGTTTGATGCTTTGAAGTTCGGATGTCTTCATTTCGGCTGACAAAATTACACATTATTTCCGAAATAACTGCAATTTTGGCAGAAATTAACTCGAAATCAGGCTGCTTTTTTATCAAACTTGATGAGAAGGAGGCCGATTGCCGTCCAAATCAGTTCTCTCACTCTCACAAGCAGTGCTACGAAGATACCAGCCTGAGCCGTCATGCTGAGACCTTCCGTTGACATTAGGAATCCGCCCTCGCGACCTCCTAATTGCAGCGGCATGAAGAAGAGTATATTGGCGAAGAGGGTGGTGAAGGCATAGATGAGGATACACTGCGGGATAGTGACCTCAGGCATGATGACGAGCAGAATGAAATAGATCTCGAGTGTGGAGAGTAGCCGACAGGAGAGTTCTAATAGCACGGCAGCCACGAAAGTACGAGGGTTTTGGTTGTGCAGGGCTGCTATTTGAGTATCCACCTCAGCGAGTTTCTCGCGGTTGCGCTCAACGAAGGGCTGCGCCCACCGCTTCACCATGGGGAAATGGCTGAGAATGTTCATGCCCGTCACCGCTATACCTTTCTTATATCCGCGTGTGTAGAACCAAATGACCAAAAGGCAGATGGCTGCGATGATAGGTAGGATGATATAGGCGAGGGGTGTCATCTTCTGCGTAATGATATAAAGAGGCACTGAGAGTAACCACAGCCAGAAATGACTGTATATGTGGGTCATGACGAAGAGAATGACGGATGAGGATGCCCGTTGGGTGCCTATCTTTGGTGAGAGCGACATGATACGATATGGCTCACCTCCCATGAGTCCGCCTGGCGTGGCATAGTTGAGTGCAAAGGCCGAGACAGTAATTTTATAAAGCCACCAGAATCCGATGCGATGCTTACGGCATACGCCCGTTTCATTGCCGATACTGTTGATAATGATATACCATGTTGCCGTGTTGAAGATGTAGAGGAATCCCCAAAGCACGAGCACGTTGACAAACCAATAACCAGCCCGTTGCACACCCTCCCACACCTCAGTGTAGTTAAGTTGGGAGGCCATCACGATCAGAATAATCAGACCGAAGATGAAGAAGCCGTTCTGGTATTTTTTCTTCACGGTTTATTCCTCGTCGGAAGGACTAGTGTTAGCATCTTCTGGGGCATCTGTCGATTTCGGAGGGAAGGGCTTGCGCTGTGTGAAGCGGGCTTTCTCACCGTCTTCCTTCTTCTCATGATAGAGTTTAGGCAGCGGATTCTTCAATGGGTCGTCGTAGTTTTGGCGGTTGCGGAAGATGTCGATGGCTGCATAGATGGCGTGGCGCAGTGAGGCAGGGTCTGCCTCGCCCTTGCCTGCGATATCAAAGGCTGGCCCATGATCGGGTGTGGTGATGACAAAGGGGAAGCCAGTTTTCATCTTCACACCGTATTCCGTGGCGAGTGTCTTGAAAGGCACATTGCCCTGATCGTCGTACATAGCCAGGATACCGTCGAATCCGTATTGCATCTGTTGTCCGAAGAAGTCATCTGCAGTGAATGGACCGTAAGCCTGAATGCCTTTGTTCTCCAAAGCCTCGATGGCGGGTTTGATGATTTCCTTCTCCTCAGTGCCTGGCTGTGGATTCAGTGCCAACACGGCGATACGTGGGTTGCTGATGCGGAAGTCGCGCTTCAGCGAAGTATGGAAGAGGACACCTTTCTCCGTGATAGTCTCTTGGGAGATGCTCTGCACCACCTCCTTGAGAGGTAGCCGACTGGTGACGAGGGCGATGCGGATGTCATCGGCAAACATCACGAGCAGAGAACGGTCTTCGCGATCAGGCGTGTTACTACTGACGACAGGGGCCTGCACAAGCACGTCGTAAAGATTCTTTTTCAAGTCTTCCTTAGCACGTTGCAGGGCCTTACGGGCAGCATCAGCCGACTCAGCGGTGGGAGTTCCGAGTTCCACCTTCACTTCATCATCAAACGTAGCCAACATGTTGAGCCTGCCGTCTTTAGCCTCTTCCGCCTTGGCAATGATGCTGAAGGGAGTATCTAATTTCAGCGCATTGCGGTGGTAGGTGGCTATTTTGGGACTACCATAGATGATTGGTGTAAACAGTTCAAGCATCATGGGATCCTCAAAAGCCTTGAGGATTATCTCATAGCCGATGCCGTTGGTATCTCCATGCGTGATGGCCACGCGAATCTTTCTATCTTCCATACCTTTATATTATTATTTATTGTTTCTTTTTTTGTCTGTAGAGAGCAGTCCGCAGGCGGCGAAAATATCCTGACCTCTGCTGGCGCGGATGGTGGTAAACACCCCGTGTGCCGTCAGATAGTCGCGCAGTGCTTCCATACGCTTCTCATCGCTGCCTGGCAGATCCACATTAGGAATCTCATGGAAGCGGATGAGGTTCACACGACACTCCAGTCCCTGTAGCAGTTTCACAATCTCACGGGCATGTGTCGTGGTGTCGTTGAGTCCTGCAAAGCAGATGTATTCAAACGAACAACGGCGCTGATGCGAGAAATCATACTGGCGTAGCAATCCTACAATCTCGTCGATACTCATCTGCTTCTCCGCAGGCATCAGCATCTGGCGTTGCTCAGGTAGGGGAGAGTGCATCGAGATGGCCACGTGGCACTCACTCTCGTTGAGAAATCGTCTCAGTTTGTTCCTGATGCCCACGCTGCTCACCGTGATGCGCCTCGGACTCCACGCCCAGCCGTAGTCGGCTGTCAGTATCTCCGTGGCTCTGAGCACAGCGTCGAGATTGTCCATCGGCTCGCCTTGGCCCATAAACACAATGTTCGTCAGTTGCTCCCGCTCTGGCAGGGAATAGATCTGGTTCTGAATGTCTGCAGCAGTGAGGTTGCCCTCAAATCCCTGCTTACCCGTCTGACAGAAGAGACAGTTCATCTTACAACCCACCTGACACGACACGCAGAGCGTCGCACGATCCTTGTCAGGGATATACACCGTCTCTACAAACCGCCCGGTTTCGTATGTTGTCGTGTCACGACAACAAACAGGGAAGAGGTACTTGATCGTGCCGTCCTTTGACTTCTGACAGTCCATCGGCTCCATCGCGCCCACCTCGTACTGTTCTTTCAGTTTCTCGCGGTTGGCCTTCGAGATGTTTGTCATCTCGTCAATGTTGCCAACGTGCTGCTGGTAGAGCCACTTCGCAATCTGCGAAGCCGTAAACTGTGGCATGCCCATCTCCTTCACGGCACTTTTCAGTTCCGCGAGCGTCATTCCCATGAGCACCTTCTTTTCGCTGTCCATCGTCGTTATCTTCCGATTTTGGGGGCAAAGTTACGAAAAAATGAGTGAAATGCAAAAGGAAAACTTGTTTTTCTTTTCATTTCCGAGTGTGAGTAACTTCGGCAAAGCCAGAGTTACGAAAAAAAGGGCAAAAAACAAAATATTTGTTCCTTTTATCAAAAAATATTCCCTAAAATTTGGAGGAATATATTTCTGAGGCGAAAAATAATCATTTTATTAATTTGATTATATTTCAACTCTGAGAAATTAACTATTTAATAATTTGTTAATAATTCGACTTCTGAAAATTAACTTTTTAATAATTTGGTAATATTTCGACTTTGAAAAATTAACTATTTAATAACTTGTTAATATTTTGACTTCGGAATATTAACTTTTTAATAATTTGTTAATATTTTGATCTCGGAAAATTATCCCGTTCATAAAAGGATAATAAAACGGGGTGGGGAAGCAATGCCAGCGTTGGTCTTGAAGGGTAGTTTGAAGTCGAAGAAAGTACTGATAATGTGTCCTTGATGCAGCAAAGTTACGAAAAACCACACGAAAAACATATTATTTTTATTTATTTCCCAAAATAATGTGTATCTTTGCACGTGATATTATTAACAAAGACAACTCAATGAGAGAAAAGATAGATTGTTTCTTGCCTCAGGGCGATGCAAAGGTCATGGAGGAGATGGCTGTGCAGTTACGGAATAGCAAGGCTGTGCAGAACGTCATCACGATGGAAACGGGCCTGATGAGCAGCAACGCGCTGATGCAGGTGGCTGAGAATGCGAAGGCCGACTACGTGTTGCTGTTGACGAAACCCGTGAAGGTAACGTTAGGGCAGGGGGCACTCGACAGGATGCTCCGTGTGGCCAGCGACTCAAATGCAGTGATGGTGTATGCGGATCATATCGAGCGTAAATCGCTCGATGATGGCTTCAGCGAGGAGCGCCATCCTGCCATCGACTATTTCCCTGGTAGTATCCGCGACGACTTTGATTTCGGTTCGCTGTGGCTCATCCAGACTTCGTCGCTCCACACCTTTGCCATGCAGGCAGGTGAGCATGACTACCGTTATGCGGCCCTTTATGCGTTGCGCCTCTTCCTGAGTCGAAAGGGACAGATATTCCATATTAATGAGTGCCTCTATACGGAGGAAGAGACTGATCTCAGGGCTTCGGGTGTGAAGCAGTTCGACTACGTGAATCCCCGTAACCGTGAGGTGCAGATAGAGATGGAGCATGCGGCTACCGCACACCTCGCAGCCATTGGGGCGAAGATTGATCCAGGCTTCTACCGTCATCCCGACTTCAACGAACAGGACTTTGATATAGAGGCTTCGGTGGTGATACCCGTCTTTAACCGAGAGAAGACCATCCTTGATGCCGTCAATAGTGCGCTCTCGCAGAAGGCATCCTTCAAATACAACGTCATCGTGGTAGATAACCATTCTACCGACAAGACCACAGAACTGCTCGATGGCCTGCATGATGAGCGATTGATCCATATCATCCCAGAGCGCAGGGACTTGGGTATTGGTGGTTGCTGGAACGTGGCTATCAACGATGACCGTTGTGGGCGCTTTGCTGTGCAACTCGACTCCGACGACCTCTATTCCTCGCCCAAGACGCTTCAGCAAATCGTGGATGCTTTCTACAAGCAGAACGCAGCGATGGTAGTAGGTTCGTATCGGATGTGCGACTTTGAACTGAACACGCTGCCTCCAGGACTCATTGACCATAAGGAGTGGACGGACGAGAACGGACCCAACAATGCCCTGCGCATCAACGGACTCGGAGCGCCACGTGCCTTCTTCACACCGTTGCTGAGACAGATTCAGTTCCCTAATACTTCATACGGTGAGGATTATGCGCTTGGACTCATCTTCTCGCGCCATTACCGTATCGGACGAATCTATACAGAATTGTATCTCTGTCGTCGTTGGGGAGGTAATAGTGACGCA
>Ga0310690_10006613_pt1 | contig 15169 bp, 9 predicted proteins | sample AusTroGonzalo_MG_2_FD_207661 | JGI IMG/M metagenome (GOLD analysis project Ga0310690, IMG submission 207661) | Bovine rumen microbial communities from tropical cattle in Woodstock, Queensland, Australia - Gonzalo_04 (v2) (version 2) | ecosystem: Host-associated > Mammals > Digestive system >...
TGGTATATACAGTCGATTCAGCAGACGTTGAAGCATCCTGAAAAAAGAGAGGAGGACAACTGCAATGGCTAAGAAAGCAATGCTGCTTGGGCTCCTCGGATATATTGCCGGATGTGTTGTCGGCCTTTGCTTTAACCTTCAGAACGAAGGCTTTACGTTCGCAAGCGCCCTCCCGCAAATCCTGCTGGGAGGTATTCCCGGCGCGATCGCCATGGGAACAACAGTGATCTATGATATCGAAGAATGGAGCCTTCTCCGAGCTACTGTTACCCATTTCCTGACTGTGATGGGCGCGATGCTGCTTGCGTGTTTTGTGCTGAAATGGTTTGAACCCTGGAGCACACCCTTCTGGATTATGCTTGCGGCGGAACTGGTCGGTTATGTTATTGTATGGCTGATCATGTACCTGTGCTACAAAAAAAAGGTCCGGAAGCTGAACAGATTGCTGAAAGAAAACCAGGAGAAGGAATAAAGGAAAAAACATTTGAATATCGGAACAGAAAACACATCCCCGTATTTTAGTGCGGGGATGGTGCTTTTTTATTCAGCGGGTGAGATCATACATCATGATTCCGGCCGCGACGGCGGCATTCAGTGATTCGGCACCGCCGCGCATGGGCAGGCGGAGGCGGTGGGTGGCTTCGGCTTTCACCGCATCGGAGATGCCGTTTCCTTCATTGCCGATGATCAGGACGAAGGTTTCGGATATCCCTTTACGCTCATAGAAAGGATCGCCGTCGAGCTGGGAGGAGAGGACGGAAAAGCCGCTGCCGCGAAGGCCGCGCAGGTACGCGGGCAGATCCGCCGGAAAGGCGAAGGACATCCGGAAGATGCTACCCATGGTGGAGCGGAGTACCTTCGGAGAGAAAAGATCCGCGCAGTCCGCGCTGAGGATGACGCCGTCAAAACCGGCGGCATCCGCGGTACGGATGATTGTGCCGACATTGCCGGGATCCTGGACGGCATCGAGTGCCAGGAGACGGGAACCGGACAGGGAACGGACACGGCGGGAAAGTACCGCGGCGATGCCCTGGGGCGTCTTTGTATCGGTGACGGAGGCAAAGGCATGATCCGAAAGCATAAAGGAAGGAACATGATCCGGCAGGGGGAAGGGAGGCTCAAAACCTTCCCGCAGGAGAAGGGCCTGCAGGTCAAAATCAGACTGCAGGGCTTCCCGCACCATGCGGACCCCTTCGACAAGGAAAGCGTTCTGCGTGTCGCGGCCCTTGCGGTCCTGCAGGGAACGCCAGGCCAGGACACGCGGGTTTTTCACGGAGGAAATCAGTTCCATGGAAGCTCCTTTCAGGCAATCAGGTCCAGAAGGTTCCCGATCCAGGCGGAAAGGGAATCATACGGACGGGGCGTATCGGCCGGGGGGAAGGACTGATCCACAGAGGCGGCGATGACAGCGTCGCCCCGGGCGGAGAAGGGGTGATACGGATCACCGGTGAAGAATCCGGGGAACAGCAGCTCCGCAGAAGCCGGGAATTCGCGGCGGAAACGCAGCAGGAATTCCGGCAGCAGCTCCGCCGGACGGACGGCGATGGACGCCGGGACCGAGGGGGCGGGCGGAAGCATATGGTATACCTCCTGGAGGAGGGAAAGGCCGACCGGGATCTCCATCTTCTTCTCCGCGGAGAAAAGGAGGGAGAGGGAGGCGACTTTCCGGTTCCTGAACATGGAGAGGAAATGCCAGAGAGAGGTTTTCACCTGCGGCGGAAGGGATTCCAGCAGGAAAGCACCGCGGCCGGAGATACACAGGGACATCTGCTCCGGCAGGAAATCGTTGCGGCTCGGGTCGGAAGCCAGCTGGAGCAGGACCAGTCCGGAGAGCATCATCAGATAGGCAAAATGCAGGATCAGCAGCGCCCCGGTGCGGGAAGGCTGGCCGGCGGACGCACGCTGCAGGGCACAGGTCAGGAGCAGCGGCAGATGATCCGCCACGAAGAGATCAAGGGCGACGCGTGCCCGGCGGAAGGCGACCGGATCGGTCCGGGCCGCGGAGAGCGCGCGGGCCAGCAGCGAAAGATCACGGCGGAACGTTTCATCCGGGCAGAAACCGAAGTCATTGACCAGCAGTTCCGGATCCCGCAGGAGGGACGGCAGGAGCATATAATGCACGCCAAGGGGAATCTGGCAGGTACGAACGGCCTGCTCACGGCCGCGCAGGAAGAGGGAGATATCCGCGGTACAGGAACCGAGATCCAGCACCATGAAACCACCGCGGGTATCATCTGCCGCACAGAGGCGGAAATAGGCGCCGAGGGCGGAGCTTTCCGAAGCAAAGGCGACGGGGAGCCCCTCCGGCGGGCAGGGATAACCGCTTTCCTGCAGGACGCTGCCGCACAGGGAAAGGAAGAGGTTCATCAGGGATTCGCGTCCCTCCTTCGCCATTTCATCGGGAAGGGAGAAACGCCAGGAAAGAGCAGACGCGCCTTCAAAACGAGCCTGGAGGGCTGCCATGAGCAGCACCTGATGGAGGCAGACAAAGCCGGAACGGCCTTTTTCCTCCTCCCACTTCAGGCTGGTATATACGGCGTCCGGCGGAGTGGCGAGCAGATCCGCCAGATCCTCCGGCATGAGGATAATCCCATCCTCGAAGGGAACCGGCGCGCTGCCCGGAACATTCCGGAAAAGGCGTGAGACCGTCGGCAGCAGGGCTGATACGGGAACAGCCGGCAGAAATTCGCGGCGCAGCAGGTCCCGGGAGGCGGAAGGATTGATCAGCAGACTGCGGACCATGACCGGACCGTTCATCGGGCGGCGGGAATGCCCGGAGGCAAAGACCACCGACGTTCCGGAAGAACCGAAATCCACACAGATTTCCACCGGATCGGCGGCGTGGATCAATGGCTCGGGCAGGACATTCGGCAGGAGACCGGCTGATTTTTCCTCCCCGGAATCCGGATCCATCCGGGAGAAGGCGAAACAGACCGGGAAGGAGGGCAGCACAGTGACGCAGCGGCTGTCCGATGTGGCCGGAACGGGACGGAAATCCTCCTTCTCCGTACAGACGGACAGTGAAAACGGCTCCTGCAGATGGGCGTAGACATAATAAGAGTGCCAGTCTTCCGCCCGGAACGGAACGGAGGGCCAGAGCGCAGCCGTCGGGATATCATGGGAATAAAGGAACAGCGTTTCCTCCGCGGAATAGACGCGGACGAACTGCACGGGGAACACACCGTCCAGCGTAAGCGTCACACGGAAAGCCCCTTCCGGTTCACGCTCAAAGCGGAGAAGATCCGGCTTCAGGAGTGTCCGGCCTTCCGGCAGGGTGCAGAGGGCACGGCCAAAGGCGGGGGAAAGCGGCGGAAGCACCGCATCGGACTGGATGGAAGCGGGATCAACATCGGACAGATTATTTTCCCGGGGGAGAATGACACACATGGCGGAGAGAAGGGAATCCCCGATAATCTCCCGGCCGCGGGCCGGGAATACCGCCAGCAGGTCCGCAAATGGATCGAGGGACGCCACAGAGAGATCCGCGCCGAGGCTTTCCCGCAGGACTGTCAGCAGGGAGGGAGACTTCGGATCCCAGGGCCAGGTAAAGACCGGTTCACGCCGGTCCACCGGCTCGGCGGACTCTGAGAGGACGGCGGAAAGCGCCTCCATATAATCCGGATCGGCAGAAGGGTATTTTTCCTGCAGCTTCCGCAGACCGGCAACAAGTGCATCGCGATAATCGTCGGAAGAGGCGGAAAGCGTTTCGCATTCTGCCTTCAGACGGGCCAGGGTATAATCCTCCCCGGCGGCGCGGGGGCTGTCCAGCAGAAGACGGGAATCCTCCCGGGCGAAGGGCACGCCACGGAAGAGGTACAGGATTTCCTCCGGGATATCCGAACAGGCGGAAGGCTGGAAATCCGCAATCCCGGTCAGGCAGGACGCCACCGTATCTTCGGCAAGGTAATGTTCATAGAAACAGCAGACTTTTGACAGGCTGTCTTCATAGGCCGGAAGCGCAGACAGGCCGCATACGGCCCGCAGGCGTGTCTTCCATTCCTCCGGGGGAGACGAAGGTTCCCGGTCACGGGAGAGATCCTCCAGGAAGGACGAAAGGAAAACATACAAGGGCGAGGCCGGGGATTCCGGCATGGATTCCAGGTAAGACGGGAGCAGCTCCAGGAGGAGCTTCCGGTCGCCCTCGCCAAGGGAAGCACACGGATCCGAGAAGGTCAGTGTATCCGGATTGAACCAGACTGCAAAGGAAGGCACAAAATCCTTCTGCGCCACGGTCAGGCGGGCGGGAATGAACTGACGGCCGGGAAGCACCAGGGCGAAGGGGAAAGATTTCTCCCCGGAAAAAAGTGACAGGACGTACACGGCATCCGCACGGCGGGAATCCAGCCAGTAGCGCAGCATGGAAGAAGATTCAGGCTTCAGGCAGGACACCGTGAGGGCAGCCTCCGATGAAAGACGGCGGCGGTACTGGCGCAGCAGGAGCACAGCCAGGAGGCCGCGGCATGCCGGTACATCCTGCTCCGGAAGATCAACCGAAGGCAGACGGGAAAGCAGGCTGCCAATACTCAGGAGCGGAGATTCCGCAAACAGATCCGGCAGGAGCGGGACCTTCGGCATGACGCCGCGGGAAATGAAAGAGACACCGGAAAGATCCTGCGCACAGACATCCACCACACGGGACACAAAGAACGCCAGCGGATTGACGGGAGACGCGTCCTTACAGGCGGCGGCAAGAGATTTCGCGCGGACCTTGGGATCTGTCTCCGGGACATCCGGGAAGAGCGAAGGAATCCGGGGAGGATTCTCCGTCTCCGCCGCCTGAAGCAGCTGCTCCAGCGCACGGCAGGATTCGGGCGTCAGCGGCACGCCGGAATAGGGATCGGATTCCGCGGCGCCTGCAGCGGCGGGAGCAGAGATTTCCATACGGAGGGCATCCGGCGTAAGCTCTTTTTCGCAGCGGGCGACAGCCGCCGTGAGAAGACGGATCCGGCGCTCCCGCTTCAGGGCTGTGAAACAGTCCTCTCCCGCAGGAGGATCGGCTGCGCGGCGGACGGTTTCCTCCAGGGCGACACGACAGCGGGAAAGGCAGTCCAGCCGGACCTGCAGGGAACGGTAACCGCCGAGGGCGGACAGCACTTCCGCCCGGGCGCGCTCTTCAGACTCCAGCTGGGCCCGCATATCCTGCAGGCGGCGGAGAAGCTGCTCTTCATCCGTGTCGGCAAGGGAAACACGGTGCACGGGACGCACGGCATCCAGACCGGATTCATGGGCCTCTTCGGCAGAAGTATCCAGCTCGGAAGCGACCGTGATATAGCGTCCGCAGGCATTGACAGCTTTCTGCCAGAGGGAGGAAGTATCCGCGGAAAGACGGAGGGAGGAAGGAAGGGCACGCATCAGGCAAAGCACTTCCGACAGGACCGCGCGAAGCGCGGATTCCAGCCCGGCGACCGAAGGAAGCAGGTTTTCCCGCGAGGCGGAAAAGAGCTGGCGGAAAACCGTATTCCTCGGATTGGCGGCAATGCCGCGGAGACGGGCCGGATGCGCGGACCAGGACCGGAGAGCAGGGAGCAGGTCCGACAGGAGCCAGGCGGCGGACTGTATGAAAACCGCAAAGGAAGACGCTTCCTCACCGAGGGAAGCAAGGGAAAGCGTACCGTCCATCTCCAGCGTATGCACGCCGGCGGTCAGGGGCGCTTCCTCCGCACAGATCCGGCCGATGACCCGGGCAGCAGAAAGGGCAGTGAGGCGGAAAGTATCCTCTGTCTCCACCATGGAGGACGGCAGGGAAACCATCCACAGCGCATCCGCCAGGGAACGGTCCTCCAGATCCTGCAGGGATGCGCGCAGGGACGGAAAGAAAGAATCCGGAAGGGGGGACGATGTCTCTGCCAGGGCAATCAGGGAAATGAAAACATGCAGGCCGGAGAAGCGCTGATTCAGGAAGGACAGGAGCGGGAACAGCACGCCGGCCGAGAAAGGATCGCACAGGTCCGCAAGCAGGGTCAGGCGCAGGGGATCCTGCTCCGTTCCGGCGGGAAGCGCATCGAGCCAGTCCATGAGCGGCCGGACAGACGGATCCTCCGGCCGGGACAGAAGATCCGCGCAGCACCATTCAACGGCTTCCCGATCCGTCTGGAAGGAAAGGGGAAGCCCTTTGCCGCGCAGCGCAGAAACCAGCAGCGCCGTATCCGGATCCGCACAGAGATCGCGGAAGGAACGGAAGGACAGGATATGCCCCCTGTAATCAAAAGAACAGGGGAAGAAGGAAGGAATCCCTTCCGGCGCGAGGAGCGAATGGCAGGCGGAAAAGGCGGAAGCAAGAGATTCTGCTTCCGAGGGTTCCGCCGGATCCGGATCGCCGGCACGGGAGGGAAGAAGGGAAAAAACTTTCAAAGAAGGGACAGGGAAAGCGGCGCCGCAGGACAGCGCCGTAAATACCGTTGGAAGCATGCGGCCGGCAGACGGACCGACAGCAAGAAGACACGAATTCAAAGAATCACTCCCCGGAAAAGGGAATTGACGGGCCGGTGATCAAAGGGCGGGCGGATAGCTGCCGTTATCGTGGAGCTTTTTGAGCTCGCCGGCGACATATGCCTTATCTTCCTTATAGGTGACACCGAACCAGACGGCATGTGTGGAAAGCACTTCCACCTGAAGGCCGGAGGTATGCATCAGCGTATCGACCAGCGCAGGCAGGAGACATTCCTTTTTCAGGGGATCGCCGGAGGGATCCCGGAGGAAATCGCTCAGGTATTTAATGCCCGCATCAAAGAAGGAGGGAGCAAAGCCCCACAGGTTCATGGAAACCAGCGCATCGGGATCGAGAATGACGCCGTCGGGATCGTCATGAATGTCGCGGATTGTCCCGTCCGGGAAGGGAAGGATGCTGTACGTCTCCGTCACTTTGACGAGATGGCCTTCCGCATCGGTGGTGCAGACGCCGCGGGTGACATGCCCGTTTTTGGACACGGTATTTTTCAGGTAATAGGCGACCATGGAAGCGCGGTTCGGCTCGGTGCGCAGGCGCTTCAGAGAGTCAGCCATGGCCACAAAGGCATCCTTGCCGTAATAATCGTCCGCATTGATGACGGCAAACGGCTCGTTGATCAGATCCTTCGCGCACATGACGGCGTGCACGGTGCCGTAGGGCTTAATACGCTCGGCCGGAGGCACAAAACCGCCGGGCAGGGAATCATATTCCTGATAGGCATAATATACCTTGACCTTCTTCGCAATCTTGTCGCCAATCGCTTCACGGAACATCTGATCCATACTGCGGCGGATCACAAAAACTACCTTATCAAACCCGGCTTCCACTGCATCATGGATGGAATATTCCATCAGGATTTCACCGTTGGGGCCGATGCGGTCCACCTGCTTGTTGCCACCGTAACGGGAACCCAGGCCGGCTGCCATGATCAGAAGTGTAGTGTTCATACCTCAGAACTCTCCTCTTTCGTTCATCATTATTATTAAACCGCAATGATTTTACCACGTTCAAAAGACGGAGTCAACGAAGGGCAAAAACACGGTCAGGGGAACAAAAGTGGTTTACAATCATGCGCAATAATGATAAAATTTATCATTAAGTTGCTTCTTATTTTCGGAAGGAGCTTCTTCAAGCGCGCCGGAAACGGCGGAAAGGGAATGCGAATGAACCAGAACGGATACCATCCCAACGGGATGCAGGGATACGGCCGGCAGCAAGGCGGATATGCTCCCTACGGGACGCCGCCGACAGGCCAGCCGAACGGGGCAAACAATATGCCGCCGGCCGCACCGGTAAATAACGTGCCGGGCGGCAACCCGTACACGATGCCGCCGGCCGGATATACCATGCCCGGCAGTTATACCGTGCCGCCCCAGCAGGGGAACGGCGGGAGCTTTATTCCCCAGACACCGTACAGTCCCGGCTACACAAGCCCGGGATACCAGCCGCCGGCAACCGGCGGATATATGCCTCCCCAGCAGCAGGGATACCCGCCCCAGGGATACCCGCAGGCACAGCCTGGCTATCCGCAGGGGCAGCCGGGATATCCACAGGCTCCGATGAACGGATACCAGGCACCGCAGGGAGGCGCCTATACAGGCGGATACAGCCCTTACGCCCAGATGGGCCGCGCGCCGCAGGCACCCGGGCAGCCCGTGCAGGGCGAGTACAACCCGAACAATACGATTCCGCTCAACGGCGGCGGCTACATTCCGCCGAAGGTTCCGGTGCGCAGGCGCGGATTTGAATTCAGGAACTGGCACCTGCTGGCGCTCAGCGGCATCCTGATTGCGCTTTTTATCCTGGCTGTACTGGTCCTCAAAAGTCCGATCCTGAAGATCGTGCTCATGATCCTCGCGGCCGGCAGCGCCGGATTCCTGTGGGTTAAACCCCTGGTTGCGGAAAACAGGCGGCTGACCTATACGATTGTCGCGCTGGCACTGTGCGTGCTGACTGCGATCAGCTTCCTGATCAAAGCCCCGCAGGACAACACGAAGAACACGAACCAAAGCCAGCAGGCAGCTTCTTCCGGAAACACGGAGGGCACCTCGCAAAGCGGCGTACCGGTCATCCCGGCTGCAAGCAGTGTAAGCGAAGCGACCCCGGAACCGGCCATCGCCGACAATACACTGCTGGAACGGCTGATCTACTTCTTCAAGCTCTGGAGCGAAAACCGGCAGGATGAAATGCTGACATTGTGCGCGCCGAGCTGGACCGCGAAACAGGAAAACCCGCGGACAAGCCTGTTCAATACACTGGCCAACCGGTTCCCGACCAATTTCACGGCGGAAAGCATCAGCGGAACCGACGCGGATACAAGCCGGCAGGTGACGATCACGACGGAAATTGACCGCCGCAACAACAAACCGAAGGTCAAATACCGGATGACGGTGCTGATGGTGAAGGAAAACGGCGAATGGTATGTGGATCCGAAGAGCCTGCAGACCAATGACATCGAGGAGACGCCCGACCCGAACGTGACACCCACGCCTACGGTCGCGCCGACCGAACCTGTATACAGCAACACAGTGCTGTACTACAATCCGAAGGGCGGCAAGTATTATCACTCTGTACCGGACTGCAAAAACGTCGGGGCAAAGTATCTTCCGCTGGCAGGTACCTTCTACTACAGCCAGCTGAACGATGAGCAGTTCAAGGAGCTGCAGCCCTGCAACGTATGCAACGCACCGCTGCGGCCATGACGGACGGAATTGGGGCGCTGCGCGCGAAAGCAGGCGGATTTCCGCAGGGGAAATGCCTGGCCGGATTCTCCGGCGGGGCTGACAGCCTGCTGATGATGCTCCTGCTGGCGCAGGAACGGGACGCAGGACGGGCTGAACCTGAAGCGGTCCACGTAAACCACGGACTGCGCGGGGAAGAGAGTGACGGGGACGAGGATTTCTGCCGCCGGATCTGCGGAGAACTGCGGATTCCGTTCCATGCGATGCGGGCTGAACTGAGCGGAAGGGAAGACGAGAACGCCTGCCGGGAAGCGCGGTTTCGCTGCTTCCGGGATGTGATGGACAAGACGGGAATCCGGCAGCTGGTGCTGGCACACAACCGGGACGACCTGGCGGAGACATTCCTGATGCGCCTGCTGCGGGGCGCCGGAGCCGAAGGACTCGACTGCATGAGCGGGCACGACAGGCGGGACGGATACGAGATCTACAGGCCGCTGCTGACCTGCGGGCGGGAAGAGATCCGCGAAGCCCTGCGGGAAAACGGGACTGCCTGGCGGGAAGATTCGCTGAACGGAACGGACGCCTACCTGCGGAACCGGGTTCGGGGGAAGCTGATTCCCCTGATGGAGGAAATGAATCCGGGCGCCGCCGGACGGATCGCAAAAACCGCGGAGATCCTGGGTGGAGAGAACCGGATGATGCAGGCGGAAGCCGAAGAATTCCTGCGGCTGCACAGCAATGGCGGGAAGATCGATACGGACGCGCTGCTGCAGACGCCTGCACCGATGCAGGCAAGGATCCTTCGCACATGGTGGAAGCGGAACATGCCGGAGCGGGAAGAACACACGCTGAGCGCCCGGCAGACAGAAGCGCTGGCCGGCCTGGCCGGCATGCCGCGCGGGAAGATCAATCTTCCGGGCGGATGGAACGCCGTAAAGGCAAGGCACGGAATGTACCTGACCGGAGCGGAAAAGGTTATCCCCGAAGCCGTTCCGCTGGATCCGGAAAGCCGGGAGCCAATCCGGTTCGGGGAGACGGTACTGCGAATCGCTGAAAGCGAAGGAAACCCGGGAAACGGCGTAACGGAACAGGAAGCGCCGGAGGATTTTTTCCGGGGATGCGTAATCCGGACACGGCTGAACGGAGACCGGATCCGGCCGTTCGGGATGAGCGGAAGCCGGAAACTGCAGGATTACCTGACGGACCGGGGCGTTGACGAACCGATCCGGGACGCGATACCGCTGATCTGCAGGGGGAACGAGGTGCTGTTCGCCGCCGGTGTCGGCACCGGGGCTGTTCCGCCCTGGGACGGAACAAAGAAGAACATCCGGCTGAAATGGACCGGCACTGCGGGTCGGGAACAGTCCAAGAAGGAGGAGTCGAAGGATGGATCAGAATTCTGAACTGTACAAGGATCTGGACAGGGTACTGCTGACACGCGATGAGATTGCCGCGAAGGTGAAGGAACTCGGGCAGCAGATTACCCGCGACTATGCGGGAAAGCAGCCGGTGCTTGTATGCATCCTGCAGGGAGCATCCGTCTTCTTCGCGGACCTGATCCGCGAGATCGACCTGCCGCTGACCCTGGATTTCATGGCGATCTCCAGCTACGGCAGCGCAACAAAGACGAGCGGCGTCGTGCGGATCCTGAAAGACCTGAACAACGATATCGTCGGAAAGGACGTTATCGTGGTGGAGGACATTGTGGACTCCGGAACCACGCTGAGCTATCTTTCCAAAACGCTGATGCAGCGCGGAGCGAACAGCCTGCGGATCGCGACGCTGCTGGATAAGCCGGCACGGCGCAAGGTGAAGGACCTGACGGTTGACTACATGTGCTTCGACATTCCTGACGCTTTTGTTGTCGGGTACGGACTGGACTACAACCAGGTATACCGGAACCTTCCGGATATCGGGGTGCTGAGTCCGAGGATTTACGGGGACCAGTGACCCCGGAACGGGCGAAAGCGGCCCGGAACCGGAACTTAAGATTATTTTTAGTTTCATCAGATACCATCATATGAATCAATTGCGCGGTGCGCAGGAGGAATAATCGTTTGAACAAGAAACCATCTAGAGGAATATTCGGATACTTCATCCTGATCGGAACCCTGCTTCTGATCGCCATCCTGCTGAACGGCGGACTGAACCGCACGGTCAGCAAACGCATTGAATATCCGGATCTGCTGAAAGCCATCGACAACGGCGAAGTGGGCCGCGTAGCCATTCGCGGAACCAGCCTGGTCGGCGTATTTGACGGAAAGAAACGGCAGACCATGACGGCGGATGCCGATTTCCCGGAACGGAGTTATGACTTCGAGACCACCATCGGCGACGATTTCCTGGAAACCGTACGCCAGATGCAGGCCAAGAAAGACGGGAAGACGCTGAACGAGATTTCGGTCAACGACCTGTCATTCAAGATCCAGTACCGTGCCCCCGTCACGATTCCATGGTGGTATGAGTTTATTCCGTACCTGATCATGCTGGGTATCATGGCGCTGGTATGGTTCCTGATGATGCGCGCCCAGGGCGGCGGAAACGGCCGCGTGATGTCCTTCGGACGGAGCCGCGCGCGGATGCAGGATCCTTCCAAGAACAAGGTGACGTTTGCGGACGTGGCCGGCGCGGACGAAGAGAAGGAAGAACTCCAGGAAATGGTCGACTTCCTCAAAAACCCGCGGAACTATACCGAAGTGGGCGCCCGGATTCCGAAGGGTGTACTGCTGGTAGGACCTCCCGGAACAGGCAAAACGCTGTTGGCCAAGGCGGTGGCGGGCGAGGCCGGCGTGCCTTTCTTCTCCATCAGCGGCAGCGACTTCGTGGAAATGTTTGTCGGCGTCGGCGCCAGCCGTGTGCGCGACCTGTTTGAACAGGCAAAGAAAGTGGCTCCCGCGATCGTTTTCATCGACGAAATTGACGCAGTGGGCCGTCACCGCGGAGCGGGACTCGGCGGCGGACACGATGAACGCGAGCAGACCCTGAACCAGCTGCTTGTTGAGATGGACGGCTTTGCCGTCAACGAAGGCATCATCGTGATGGCCGCGACGAACCGCCGCGACATCCTGGATCCGGCACTGATGCGTCCGGGCCGGTTTGACCGCCAGGTGACCGTTAACTATCCGGACCAGGACGGCCGTGTTGCGATCCTGAAGGTACACAGCCGCGGCAAGACGCTGGCGAGCAATGTGGACCTCGAGAACATTGCGAAGCGGATGCCGTTTGCAACCGGCGCGGACCTGGAGAACGTGATGAATGAAGCGGCGATCCTGGCAGCGAGGGCCCGGAAGAAGGAAATCGACCAGCAGCTGCTGATCGACGCGATCGCCCGGGTGCAGATGGGACCGGAAAAGAAGAGCCACAAGGTCAACGAGCAGGATAAGCGCATGGTGGCCACACATGAAGGCGGACATGCGATTGTCGGCCATATGCTGAAGGGCTGCGATGAAGTGCACCTGATCACCATCGTTCCCCGCGGGCAGGCGGCCGGACATACCCTGTCCCTGCCGGCGGAAGAACACGATAACATGAGCCGGACGCAGCTGCTGGACCAGATCACCATGATGCTGGGCGGACACGCGGCGGAAGAAGTCATCCTGGGTGAGATTTACACCGGATCAAGCAGCGACCTGAAGCGTGCGACGGAGCTGTGCCGGAAGATGGTCACCCAGTTCGGCATGAGCGAGAATATCGGGACGATCTACCTCGGCAGTGACCAGGAAGTTTTCGTTGGCATGGAATTCGGCCAGAGCCGCGAATACAGCGAGGAAATTGCAGCGAAGATTGACCGCGAGGTTGCCAAGATCCTGAGCGAATGCTACGACCAGGCGAAGGCAATCCTGACAGAAAAGAAACAAGAAATGAACGCGCTGGTTGAAGCGTTGCTGAAGTATGAAACGCTGAACCGCGCGGAATTCCTTGCAGTGATGGAAACCGGCGAAATGCAGGAAGGCCTTGGCAGCGACAAACCCCGGACTACCGCGGAAGTGCTGGCGGAAGTGAGGGACGTGCTTGAGGCAGAGGAAAAGGCCCGCGCCGAGGAACGCGCCCGGAAGGAAGCTGAAGAAAAAGCGCTGCAGGAAGCTGCGGGCGTTGAGCCGGACGACGATACAGACCTGCTGAATTAAGGATGGGATGAACAATTTTGACCAGGGAAGGAAGGAGGCGGGCGGAATGAACGGACCAAACAGCCGCGGTTCCGGCCGCCGGACGGAACCGCCGGGACGGGTGCAGGACGCCGCGGGGCAGATGCGGAACACGGGCCCCCAGGGGACATTCCGCGGATATGTTCCGCAGCCCACCGGCAGCCAGCGGCCAGTGCAGTACGCCGTACCCCCACAGAACCCAGGATGGAACGGCCAGCGCGGCGCAGCAATGGCCCCGGTCCCGGCAGCACCGAAGAAGAAAAAGAAAACAGGCCTGATCATTTTCCTGACGATCCTTGCGCTGGCCGGGATTGCCGCCGCGATTGTGACCGGAATCCGGATCTCGAAAGAAACGGCGGAAAAACAGCGGATCAGCGACAAGGTGAGCCCGTATAACGGACTGTTCTGCCCGGGTGTATATGTGGACGGGATTGCGCTGGGCGGCATGACGCCGGAACAGGCGATGAACTCGGTAAAAAGCCAGATCAACCAGCGGGATGACGCATGGAAGGTCCAGCTGGTTTATAACGGCAGCATCGTGGCAAACATCAACACAGACACGATGAATATGCGGGTGGACGAGAACGAACTGAACAACCTGATGAACAACGCCTGGCTGCAGGGCCATAACGGCACCGAAGCGGAGCGTTACGCACAGATGGAAACGCTGGAGACGACGCCATACATCGTATACACTGCGCGTCCCAGCGGCGATACCGGGGAAATAGACCGGATTCTGGAAAACCTGAAAAGCCAGATTGACCATCCGGCCCAGGATGCTGCAGTGGTCAGCTTTGATCCCAGCCGGACCTATCCCTTCACTTTCACGACGGAAACCACAGGACTCAGGCTGGACATCACGCCGCTGAAAGAACAGTTGTACCAGATGGTCAGCACGATGACAAGCGGCACGGTTGAAGTAAAACCGGAGGTGCTGTATCCGCAGGTGACGGAAGCGAACCTCCAGCAGCAGTATGCCCTGCTGGCTACCGCGACGACACCGATCAGCACCCGGTCCACGGAAGACAGGAACAACAATATCCGGCGTTGCTTCCAGAAGATTACCGGATATATCCTGCAGCCCGGGAAGCAGTTCAGCTTCAACAAGATCGTCGGCGACCGCACGACGGAGAACGGATTTTATCCCGCGGAAGAATACATCAACGACGAACACGTAATGGGCATCGGCGGCGGCGCCTGCCAGGCGAGCACCACGGTGTACCAGGCGGCAGTGTGCTCCGGGCTGCAGATCGTCAGCCGCAGGCCGCACTCCGACTCCGTCAGCTATACCGACTACGGCAAGGACGCGACGGTCTATATGGGCGGGAAGCAGATCGACCTCGTATTCAAGAACAATACGGACGGACCGATCTATATTACCGCGGACGTTGTTCCGGACGGGACCAGCAAGAAAAAGCTGATGACGAAGGTCAGCTTCTGGGGAAAGAGCCTCGGGAACGTACGCTACACACTGGAGACCGAGACCGTCGAAATCCTCCCGAGCCTGATGGATCCGGTGTACGTGAGCGACAAGGACAGCGCGGCCAAAGCCAAGGACGGATACGTCGTGAAGAGTTACCGCGTGACGTATACGGACGGGGTAGAGACGAACCGGGAGTTCCTGTTTACGGACACTTACAATCCGAAGCCGGAAAAAATCTACGATCCGAACCGATGAGGAGCTTTTCACAAAAGCTCCTCTTTCCATTCCGGAACAGTTATGCTATAATATGTGCACTTTGTTAAAGGAGGTCTGTCCTATGCCACTGGTTACAACAACTGAGATGTTTAAAAAAGCCTATGACGGTGGATACGCTGTCGGCGCCTTCAACGTCAACAACATGGAAATTATCCAGGGTATTACCGATGCTGCCGGCGAGCTGAAAGCTCCCGTC